>JABLTO010010135.1_pt1 | contig 78801 bp, 76 predicted proteins | sample 7160091 | NCBI WGS metagenome assembly JABLTO01 (sample SAMN14651225, study PRJNA627086) | human gut metagenome | isolation source: feces | host: Homo sapiens | reverse complement strand
GCCCGTTTGGGTGATCCATGCGGCCTCCGGCGGTGACAGCGAGGCCATGGAGCAAGTGCTGCGGTACTACGACGACTATATGAGCCGCTTGTGTACCCGTACCCTCTATGACAAGGACGGAACCCCTCATGTGTGCGTGGATACCCACATGAAACGCTGTCTGGAAATCCGACTGATCCGGGCCGTGATGCGCGCCTGACTCTTTCGGCCCTAGTAGAAGGCAAGCGGCTTACCCTTTCCACCTTTGCCGATGCCGGGGACTGAACCCACCTTGACAAAGAAAGCCTTCGGGCAGCATAAGGCAGACGGATACAATCTGTCTGTGTGGAGCCGGTCGGCCGGTGCGCCATAACCCTGTTGCAAGTCCGCAGGACGGGACCCCTACCAAACAGGTGAGCGACAAAACCAGGCCGCGAAACAGGTGTGGCAGCCTGTGGGCGAGGATGCACAGACAGGATAATGAGACTCCCGCGTTGAACGCCCTCAAAGCATTGCGCGGCGCACCCATCAGCATGGGCCGGGGTGAGATTCCCGTGGAGCTGCGGCCAGCAGCCGTCCGTTTTCTGCCTCTTTTATGGTTTTAATGAAATGGCATGAAAGGGGCCTTATTATGCAGAAAATTCAATCTGAAAATAAATATGCCCCGCCTATGCGGAGCAAAAAGAAGATCGGCAACACGACCTTTATCGTCAATTCTTTTTTCCCTCAAACGGGAAATCAGACGATAGCCTCCAAACTGGAGAACCTGATAAAAGCCGATGTTCAGAAACAAACTGTGACTTGAAAACCTCTTAACAGGCAGACAGGGAAAAGAAAGCGCGGTATAATGAAGTTGGACTTCAATATCGTGTTTGACTGCCAGATAGGAGGTATTTATGTATTATCAGTCAAACACCGCTGCCGCGCTTCAATTCCCTTACACGGCTATGAGCTCCGAAGAACTTACAGCTTTGTATTGTCGCTTATCCCGTGATGATGAATTGCAGGGTGACAGCAATAGCATTGTAAACCAGAAAAAAATCCTGGAAAAGTATGCCCGTGAGCATGGATACAGCAATTTCAAATTCTATGTTGATGATGGCATCTCAGGTACGACCTTCAACCGCCCAGGCTTTCAGCAGATGATTGCAGACATTGAGGCTGGCCTTGTCAAGAGGGTCATCATCAAGGATATGTCACGTTTCGGACGTGATTATCTGCAAGTCGGCATGTATACGGAAATCATGTTTCCCGAACATGATATTCACTTTATTGCGGTGAATGATGGTGTGGACAGCACTCAGGGTGACAACGAGTTTACGCCCTTCCGCAATATCATCAATGAATGGTACGCTAAAGACACCAGCAAAAAAATCCGTGCCGTTATGAAAGTGAAAGGCAATGCAGGAGAACATTTGACTGTTTTGCCTCCGTATGGATACATGAAATCGTCTGATGACAAAAAGCAATGGGTGAAGGATGAAGAAGCCGCCCAGGTAGTTTATGAAATTGGTCTCTATATCATGGATGGTTTGGGACCCTCGCAGATTGCAAGAAAACTGACGGAAAGAAAAATTCTTACTCCGGCTGCTTACTATGCGAGCAAGGGCAGAACAACCAATGTCACAAAGAAAGGTTCTCCTTACGCTTGGGATTCTTCTACGATTGCCGACATCATGGACCGCTGGCGTGAATACCTGGGGCACACAGTTAATTTCAAAACCCGTAAAAAATCCTACAAGAGTAAAAAGACCTTGCACAATCCAGAAAGCGAATGGAAGATTTTTGATAATACCCACGAAGCCATCTGGACGGAGGCGATTGCCGATGCAGCAAGGCTCGCAAGGCAGACGCGGCGCCGACCCACAAAGATGGGAGAAATGGGTATGTTCTCCGGCATGATGTTCTGTGCCGACTGCGGCTCCATTATGTACCAATGCAGGGCAACCAATTTCCGGCGCGATCAGGAATACTATCTGTGTTCCGGCTATCGGAAAAGCCGTGATGTATGTGGGCAGACACATTCTATCCGAACTGTTATCCTGGAAGAATTGGTTCTGCAAAATCTGCGCGAGATCGTTTCCTTCGCATCACAGCGCAAAGACGATTTTGTGAAGATGGTCATGGATGCGGATATGCGCCAACGTAACCAAGGTTTGGCAAAACGGCAGAAAACATTGGCCGATGCCGAAAAGCGGATTGCAGAGCTGGACACCATTTTCAAACGGCTCTACGAGGATACTATTTCGGGAAAACTTTCTGACGAACGTTTCCAAAAGCTCTCCGCTGACTACGAGAAAGAACAGCATGAGCTTCAAGAGTTAGCGGCTGTCCTCCGTGGTGAAATCGAAGCAGAGGAACGCAAAAGTGCCAATGTGGAAAGGTTTCTCTCCGTTGTAGAACGGTATACGGAAATTCCTGAATTGACCCCATGTATCTTGCATGAGTTTGTCGAGAAGATTGTTGTCCATGCTGCCAGCGATCCGAAGGGCAAGAACCGCACTCAGGAAATTGACATCTACTATAAGGGCATTGGAGCTCTGGAAGTATCCAAAGTCACTTCATCAAGGCAAGAATGAGAAAAACGGCATAGCCGAAGCTATACCGTTTCTCTCTTGCCCCACGATGTTTTCTTATCGGGAGGCACCTTTTGGGTGTCCTTTTTTGCGTGGGCTGGGACGGTCATTCCTCCGTCACATGCACATGATTGTTGATATGATCCATGCAGTAGCACCGATACCCGGCGCATTTGGAGCAGTACCGGAACTCCAAATCCGGATAGTCCGCATCCGTCCGGCCGCAGACACAGCACTTGTGCAGATAGCCTGTCCGCTCCTTGGCCTGTCTGGCCGCCTGCTTGAAGTGGATGGTCTGATGGGAGTTCTTGTGCTGGAACTGCTGTTTCTTCCACCGCAGCGCCCCCAAGAGGCTGTCTCCGAAGAAGATGAGGTAGTTGAGAATGGCCAAAATGGGCAGCAGCGCCATCATGTACTGATGCTTCCCCACCATCCGCAGCACCTGGTACAGCAGGAAGATGCCATCCAGATAGGCCAGCCACTTCACCCGCACCGGGATGACATAGCACATGAGCACCTGCATATCCGGGAACAGGGACGCGAAGGCCAGGAACAGGGACAGATTGGTGTAGTACATACTGGTGGTCACCGCCATGCTCAGCCCGTTCAAGGTGGCCAGGAACCCCACCACAATGGCCAGCAGGATGCCGGACAGATAGAAGATGTTGAACCGAGGCGTCCCCCACTGCTCCTCCATGCGAGAGCCAATGAAGTAGTAAAAATAGGTGCTGATGGCGAAGAAGAAAATGTTGCTGCTGGCCTCCGGCACGAAAATGAACGTGACCACCCGCCAAATCTGCCCTTGGAAGATGTACGCAGGCACAAAGGACAGGATGCCGCTGAAAGTGCCCCGGCTGAGCAGATCCATAATGTAAACAGCTACGTTGCCAATGACCACCCAGAGGATGAGATTTGGGATGCCGAACCGTGGATGGCTGTAGCAGAAGCGATCGATCGCTTGGTTGATTTTTTTCACGAACATGACCTCCAAAACAGTACTTGATGTTATTGTAGCCGGACGGAGGGGAAAAGTCCACAGGATTTTGTAAATACTTGCAGAATGTGATGGGACTGTGCTAAAATCATCATGACGTAGTAGCGTCTCTTAGAAACAAGCCCCGCAGGCCGCAGCGTTAAGAAAACTTGCCAGCGGCAAGTTTTTAGCGTAGGCCATGCCTGTAAAACAGGCATGGTGCGCTGGTTCTTGCGTACTTCCCTATTTCACAAATATACCACACTTTTCAGAAAGGTCTACACACACTATGAGCATTGTCAAAGATATGTCCCTGGCCGAATCCGGCCGCACCAAGATCCAGTGGGTCCGCTCCTTCATGCCCGCCCTGTCCGCCATTGAGGAACGGTTTGAACGGGAAAAGCCCTTCGCCGGCCTCCGTATCGCCGTCTCCGTCCACCTGGAAGCCAAGACCGCCAACTTAGGGTTAGTCCTGGCCAAGGGCGGCGCAGAAGTCCACCTGACCGGCTGTAACCCCCTCTCCACCCAGGACGACGTGGCCGCAGGCATCGCCAGCATGGGCGTGGATACCTACGGCATCCACGGCGTCACGCCGGAGGAGTACGAAGACCTGCTGGTCAAGACCCTGGAGTGCCACCCCCACCTGATCGTGGACGACGGCGGCGACCTCATCAACCTCATCGGCGGCAGCCACAAGGAGCTGGGCGACTGCCTCATCGGCGGCTGCGAGGAGACCACCACCGGCATCCTGCGCCTGAAGGCTCGGGAGCGGGAGGGCATCCTCCCCTGCCCCATGATGGCCGTCAACGACGCCAAGGCCAAGCACTACTATGACAACAAATACGGCACCGGCCAGTCGGTCATGACCGCCATCATGGACACCACCAACCTCATCATCGCCGGCAAGACCGTGGTCGTCGCCGGTTACGGCTGGTGCGGCAAGGGCGTGGCTATGCGGGCCAAGGGCATGGGCGCCAACGTCATCGTCACCGAGATCGACCCGTTCAAGGCTCTGGACGCCACCATGAACGGCTACCGGGTCATGCCCATGGACGAGGCCGCCAAGGTAGGCGACATCTTCATCACCACCACCGGCTGTAAGGACATCATCACCCCCCGTCACTTCGCCGTCATGAAGGATCAGGTCCTCCTCACCAACGCCGGTCACTTCGACTGCGAGGTAGACGTGGCCAGCCTGCGCAGGCTGGCAGTGCAGGAGACCGTCCGCCGGGAGAACATCCAGGGCTACACCCTGCCCGATGGCCGTACCCTGAACGTGGTGGGCGAAGGCCGCCTGGTGAACCTGGCCGCCGGCAACGGCCACCCGGCGGAGATCATGGATATGTCCTTCGCCGTTCAGGCGCTGAGCCTGGAGTGGCTGGCCAAGCACCGCAGCGAGCTGGAGACCAAGCTCTACAAGGTGCCTGACTCCATCGACGACGAGATCGGCCGGGTAAAGCTGGCTGCCATGGGTCTGGCCATCGACACCCTGACTCCGGAGCAGGAAGCCTACCTGACCGGCTGGCAGGCGTAAGGAGGGACAGGCATGATCGCACAGACCAACCGCATCGACCTGCACACCCACTCCTCCGCCTCCGACGGCACCGACTCCCCTCGTGAGCTGGTGGCTCACGCCAGAGAACTGGGGCTGCGCGCCATCGCTCTCACCGACCACGACACGGTGGACGGGGTCAAGGAAGCCCTGGCCGCTGGGGAGGAATACGGCGTGGAAGTCCTGCCCGGCATTGAAATTTCCGCCGACTACCTGGACACCGGCGCCCACGTCCTGGGCTACCTGGTGGACCCGGACTCCCCTGCCCTGCAAGAGGTCATCGACTGGTTCATCCAGGAGCGGGAGACCCGCAACCAGGCCATTGTAGACAAGCTGGCCGCGGACGGCTACCCCATCTCCATCCCGGAGCTGAAGGAGAAGTTCCCCCACACCATGCTGGGTCGACCCCACATTGGTCAGCTCCTCGTGGAAAAGGGCTGCATTGGCTCCGTCCAGGAGGCTATGAACCGCTGGCTGGACGACGGCAAGCCCTATTTTGTGGCGCGGCGGCACCTGCCTATGAAGGACGCCATCCGGCTCATCCAGGCCGCCGGCGGCATAGCCGACATCGCCCACCCGCTGGAATACGGCTACGACTGGGACGGCGTAGAGCAGCTCATCCAGACCGCCTACGAGCTGGGCGCAGTGGGCGTGGAGTGCCACTACTCCGGCTACACCGACGAGGAATGCGTCAAGCTGGAGTCCTTCGCCCGAGCACGTGGCATGGTCATCACCGGCGGCAGCGACTACCACGGTTCCCGGAAGGTGTACGGCCTCGGCAGTGGGACGGGGAACCTGGATTTGGATTATTCTATCGTGGAAGAACTCAAAAAGCGGAAGTGACTGGTTCGGGTAGACTCTGCGGGGTCGCCCCCCTCAGTCAGCTGACGCTGACAGCTCCCCCCATAACATGGGGGGAGCCTTTTTCTGCACGCACGACGAAAAAAAGCCCAACTCAAACGAGTTGGGCTTTTTTATAACTGCAATAGAGACTCAGATTATACGAGTTCCAGATAAGCGATCTCAGCAGCGTCACCACGGCGGAAGCCGATGCGGACAACACGAGTATAGCCGCCGGTACGGTCAGCATACTTGGGGCCGATTTCGTCAAACAGCTTCTTTGCGGTGTCTTCCTTGGTCATGTAGGACAGCACCTGACGATAGGCCGCCAGGTCGCCCTTCTTGGCCAGGGTGATCATCTTTTCAGCGATCGGCTGCACTTCTTTCGCGCGGGTAACGGTGGTCTTGATCTTGCCGTTCTCCAGCAGATCGGTGACCAGCTGTCTCAGCATGGCGCGGCGCTGATCGGAAGTCTTACCGAGTTTACGGTAACCGGGCATATGATTCACTCCTTCGAACATTTCGCGGATGCGAAACGAATTTTCAAAAATACTTTGGTTCTATTTTCCGACTGGTCAGTTGTTTTCCTCTTTCGCCAGAGACAGACCCATCATATTCAGCTTGTTGATGACCTCCTCCAAGGACTTACGACCCAGGTTTCTCACCTTCATCATCTCGTCCTCCGTCTTGGAGATCAGATCTTCCACTGTATTGATGTTGGCCCGCTTCAGGCAGTTAAAGGAACGAACGGACAGATCCAGCTCCTCAATGGTCATCTCCAGCACCTTGTCCCGCTGGGTCTCCGGCTTCTCCACCACGGTGGAGCGGGTCCCGACGGTATCGGACAGGTCAGTGAAGAGGACCAGGTGGTCGCACAGGATCTTTGCGCCCAGGGAAACTGCGTCACGGGCGGAGATGGTTCCGTCCGTCCACACTTCCAGGGTCAGCTTATCGTAGTCCGTCATGTTGCCGACACGGGTGTTCTCCACGGTGTAGTTCACCCGGTTGACCGGGGAGTACAGGGAATCCACCGGAATGACGCCGATGATGGTCTGTTCCGGTTTGTTCCGATCCGCAGGAACGTAGCCACGCCCATGGCTGAGGGTGAGTTCCATGTTCAGCGTAGCGTCGGCGCTGAGGGTTGCGATATGGAGGTCCGGATTGAGGATCTCCACTTCGCCGTCGGCTTTGATGTCGCCGGCAGTGACCTCGCCTTCGCCGCTGGCCTGGATATACACCCGCTTGGTGCCCGGGCTGTGGAGCTTGGCTGTGATCCCTTTGACGTTGAGCACGATCTGCGTCACATCCTCCTTGACGCCGGGGATGGTGGAGAATTCGTGCTGGACGCCGGCAATTTTAATGGTGGTCACGGCGGTGCCAGGCAGGGAGCTGAGGAGGATGCGGCGCAGGGCGTTGCCCAGAGTCGTACCGTATCCATGCTCCAGCGGCTCAACAACATACTTTCCGTAGGAAATATCGCCGTCTTTTTCGTTAGATTCGATGCGGGGTTTTTCGATTTCAACCATTATTTGTTTTGCCCTCCTAGTTCAGTGGCACCGGCTAGGCGGCGCCTTGGTTAAACAGCTCACCAAATGGAAGGGGGTAGGGATTACTTGGAGTACAACTCGACGATGAGGTGTTCTTCCACGGGGAAGTCGATATCCGCACGTTCGGGCAGACGAGTGACGGTGCCCTTCAGGTTCTCTTTGTCCCGCTCAACCCAAGTGGGGGTGGTCACCACGATGGCGTCCTCACCCAGGAAGCGCTTGAACTTCACAGAAGAACGGCTGCGTTCTTTCACTTCTACCACGTCGCCGACCTTGACGAGGAAGGACGGGATGTCGCAGACCTTACCATTGACGGTAAAGTGGCCATGGCTGACCAGCTGACGAGCCTCACGGCGGGTCAGGGCGAAGCCCATACGGAAGACCACGTTGTCCAGACGGCGTTCCAGGGTGCTCAGCAGCACTTCACCGGTGATGCCTTCTGCGGCAGCGGCCTTTTCGTAGTAAGCGCGGAACTGCTTTTCCAGCACGCCATAGACGAACTTGACCTTCTGCTTTTCGTTCAGCTGCAGGCCGTATTCAGACTGCTTCCGGCGCATCTGACCCTTGGTGTTGCGCTCGGTGGTCTTTTTCGCGTAGCCCATGACAGCGGGAGAAATGCCCAGCGCCTTGCAGCGCTTGGCGATCGGCTGCATATTTCTTGCCATAGTAATAATCCTCCTTTATTTGATCAGACGCGTCTTCTCTTGGGAGGACGGCAGCCATTGTGGGGGACCGGGGTGACGTCCTTGATGAGGGTCACTTCCAGGCCAGCGGTCTGCAGCGCGCGGATAGCGGCTTCACGACCGGAACCGGGGCCCTTGACAAAGACTTCCACGGTCTTCAGACCATGTTCCATTGCGGCCTTCGCGGCGGTTTCGGCAGCAGTCTGAGCTGCGAAGGGGGTGGACTTCTTAGAACCACGGAAACCCATTTCGCCGGCAGATGCCCAGCTGATGGCATTACCCTGGGTATCGGTAATGGTCACCATCGTGTTGTTGAAAGAGGAACGGATATGCACGGCTCCCTTTTCAATATTTTTACGGTCTTTGCGCTTGCGCACGACTCTTTTCTTGTTCGCCATTGAATATCCCTCCTTTACTTCTTCTTATTGGCCATGGTCTTGCGGGGACCCTTACGGGTACGCGCATTGTTCTTGGAGCTCTGGCCGCGGACGGGCAGGCCCTTACGATGACGGCTGCCGCGATAGGAGCCGATCTCGATGAGGCGCTTGATGTCCATAGCTACGTTACGGCGCAGATCGCCTTCCACGATATAGTCATTGTGGATGCAATCACGCAGTGCTGCTTCGTCTGCTTCGCTCAGGTCCCGTACACGGGTGTCGGGGTTGATCCCGGTTGCTTCCAGGATCTTCTTGGCGCTGGTGCGGCCAATGCCGTAGATATAGGTCAGGCCAATTTCAATTCTTTTGTCCTTGGGCAGGTCAATACCGGCAATACGTGCCATTGATCAATACACCTCCTTATTATCCTTGTCTCTGTTTGTGCTTGGGATTTTCGCAAATCACCATTACTCTGCCCTTGCGCTTAATGATCTTGCACTTTTCGCACATGGGCTTGACGGACGGTCTTACTTTCATCGTTTTACCTCCTGTTTTGCTGCACGGAGTGTTCCCTTGTCCAGAGGGCGTGCTCCGTGTCCCTGGGTCTGCGCAGCAGCCGCAGGTTACTTGCTTCTCCAGGTGATCCGGCCGCGGGTCAGATCATAAGGGGACATCTGGACTGTCACCTTATCTCCCGGGAGGATCCTGATATAGTTCATTCTGAGCTTACCAGAAATGGTGGCCAGGATGGTGTGGCCTTTCCCGATGTCTACCAAAAAATTGGTGTTGGGCAGTGCCTCTTTTACGACACCCTCCAGTTCAATCATATCTGCTTTCGACAAGAGCTTTGCCTCCTCTTCGGTCAGGATCTGATGCGCGGAAGGCTGCCAACGCCTGCCGCAGTGCGCGGTCAGTGATCGGCTCGCCTCTCTGCAATCTTGCGATTGCCGGATGTGCGCTGGTTCCTACGCCCCGGACGTGTTTCCGCCGCTTCTTTTTGGGCGCGTCCAGCTTTCTCCCCTTTCCGTCCGCCAGCAACACAAAGTCTTCCTCTGCGCCGATGACGCAGAACAGCTTGCCTTGATCGTGGCCGGCCAAGGAGAGAACGATCTCATAGGGTTGGATGCTTGCCATATCAATCTCCGCACGTCGTGAGCACTTCGGGCGCTCCGTCCGTGATGAGAATGGTATTTTCATAATGGGCGGCGTACTGGCCGTCGGCGGTCAAAACCGTCCACTGATCCAGCTGCTTGATAGCAGGCCCGCCCATGTTGACCATGGGTTCCACCGCGATGGTCATGTTTTTCACCAGTCTGGGGTCGCCGCCCAGCCGCCGTTTGGTCACGTAATTGGGAACCTCAGGGGCTTCGTGCATATGGGCGCCCACGCCGTGACCCACATACTCCCGCACCACGGAGAACCCGTTGGATTCCACGTAGTTCTGCACCGCTCTGGAAATATCCGAGACGCGGTTGCCGGGGATGGCATTTTTGATGCCCTCCCAGAAGCTCTGCTCGGTGACCTGGATGAGCCGCATGGCCTCGTCAGACACCTGACCCACCGGATAAGTACCGGCGCAGTCCCCATGGAAGCCGCCGATGGGCAGCTTGGTCTTGGGGTCGATGCCTTGGAAGCCCACGCAGGCGCCCACGTCGATGGAAACAATATCTCCCTCTTCCAGGCGGCGCTTGCTGGGAATGCCGTGGATAATGGCGTCGTTGACCGAAATGCACGCGGTGCCGGGGAACCCGTACAGGTGGAGGAAGGAGGGATACCCGCCATGCTTGGTGATGAACTCAAACATGGCGTGATCCAGCTCCTTGGTGGTGATGCCGGGACGGACGAGGGAAGCCCCGTACGCCCGGGCCTGGGCGGTGAGCCGCCCAGCCTTGCGCATCAGTTCCACCTGACGGTCAGACTTAATGATGATCCGTTCCGCCATATTACTTGGTCAGAACCTCCATGACAGCTGCGTTGGTGGCGTCGATGCTGCCCTTGTTCTCCACGCTGGACAGGATGCCCCGTGCTTCATAGAAGCCCTTGAGGGGTTCGGTCTCAGCATGGTAGGTAGCCAGACGATCCTTGACGGTCTCGGGCTTGTCGTCCTTACGGATGGTCAGCTCTTTACCGCAGATATCGCAGATGCCTTCCTTCTTGGGGGGGTTCGCGACAACGTGGTAGGTAGCGCCGCAGGCCACGCAGGTGCGGCGGCCGGTCATACGCTGTTCCACTTCTTCGTCGCTGACTTCCAGGGAAACCACGTGGTCAAAGTGGATGCCAGCTGCTTCCAGAGCTTCCGCCTGAGCGATGGTGCGGGGCACGCCGTCCAGGATGTAGCCGTCCTTGCAGTCTGCTTCCTGAAGCCGTTCGGTGATGACGCCGATGATGACTTCGTCGGGAACCAGCTTGCCGGCATCCATATACTCCTTGGCCTTCAGACCTACGGGGGTGCCGTTCTTGACGGCGGCCCGCAGGATGTTGCCGGTGGAGATGGTGGGGATGTTCAGCTTTTTGCTGATGATCTCAGCCTGAGTGCCTTTGCCGGCGCCGGGAGCGCCCAACAGGATCAGTTTCATAACAATCTTCCTCCTTAGTTCAGGAACCCTTTGTACTGCTTCATCATCATGTTCGCTTCCAGAGACTTCTGGGTATCCAGAGCGACAGAGACAACGATGAGGACAGAGGTTCCGCCGATGGCCAGGGCGCTGATCTTGAAGATCGCACCGGTGACGATGGGCAGAATTGCGACGATTGCCAGGTAGATCGCGCCAAACAGGGTGATGCGGTTGAGGATCTTGCTCAGGAATTCAGCGGTGGGCCGACCAGCACGGTAGCCGGGGATGAAGCCGCCCTGTTTTTTCAGGTTGTTGGAAACTTCCACGGGGTTGAACTGGATGGTGGCGTAGAAATAGCTGAAGCCCACGATGAGCAGCGCGTAGACCACACAGTAGATGACGCTGGTGGTGTCGAACAGACGGATGAAGGTGCTGTCAGACAGGCTTGGCACAAAGGCCGCGATGGTTGCGGGGATAGACGCGATGGTCTGGGCGAAGATGATGGGCATGACGCCGGACATATTCACCTTGATGGGGATGGTGGTGGCCTGACCGCCGTACATCTTCCGACCCACAACACGCTTTGCGTACTGCACGGGGATCTTCCGTTCGGACAGGGAGATATAGACGATGAACACCAGCATCAGGATCATACCGATGAGGAACACCGGGATCATAGCCGGATGGAGGACGACGTCGGTGCCGCCGCTTTCCTTGCCGGCAGCCCAGTTCTTCGCGCCTTCATACATATAGAAGACGGCACTGGGCAGGCGGGAGATGATACCGGCAAACAGCAGGATGGAGATACCATTGCCGATGCCCATGCCGGTGATCTGTTCGCCCAGCCACATAACAAATACGGAACCAGCCGTAAAGGTGGCAACGATGACGATTGCCGCCCAGACAGAGGTGTTGGAAAGGAACCCGTTGGTCCGGATGAGCATGTAGTAGCCAAAGCCCTGGAGCAAGCCCAGCGCCAAGGTGCTGTACCGGGTGATGGCCTCCAATTTCCGTTTTCCGGCTTCGCCGCCGTCCCGCTGCAACCGCTCCAGGGGAGGGATGGCAACCGTCAGCAGCTGAATGATGATGGATGCGTTGATATAGGGCTGAATGGACAGCGCCAGCATGGTGGCGGTGCCAAACGAGCCGCCCGACATGACGTTCATCAGACCCAGGATGCTGGTGCTGGCGGAGTTGAAATACGCCTGCAGCGCGGTGGTGTTGATGAACGGCACCGGGATGTTATTGCCCAGCCGGAAGATGACCAAGATGAACGCAACATACAGAAGTTTCTTCCGCAGTTCAGGAACCTTCCATGCTTTGCGAATGGTCTCGATCAATTAGATCACCTCAGCCTTTCCTCCAGCTGCTTCGATTTTTTCCTTAGCGGATGCGGAGAAGGCAGTGGCCTGTACGGTCAGCTTCTTCGTCAGCTCGCCATTGCCCAGGATCTTCACGCCATAGGGGCACTTGGTCAGGACACCGGAATCCAGCAGAACCTGCAGGTTCACGGTTGCGCCGTCTTCAAAGCGGTTCAGTGCGGTCACATTGATAGCGGTCAGGGGCTTGGCGAAGATGTTGTTGAAGCCGCGCTTGGGCAGGCGACGTGCCAGAGGCATCTGGCCGCCTTCAAAGCCGATGCGGACACCGCCGCCACTACGAGCCTTCTGGCCCTTGTGACCACGGCCAGCGGTCTTGCCATTGCCGGTGCCAGCGCCACGGCCCTTACGCTTCGCTACGCTGGTGGAGCCGGGAGCGGGAGACAGATGATACAGTTCCATAGATCAGTCCCTCCTTACTGCTCTTCGGTGACCTGGAGCAGGTAACCGATCTTTGCAATCTTGCCGCGGGTGCAGGGGTTGTCAGGCTGAACGGTGGTGTCACCGATTTTCTTCAGGCCCAGCGCTGCGGCAGTTGCCTTATGCTTCTGGATTCTGCCATTGAGGCTCTTGACGAGCTTGATATTCAGATTTGCCATTTTCGTCCGTCCTCCTTACAGATCTTCCACGGCCTTGCCGCGGGTCTTTGCCACCTGTTCAGGGGTACGCAGGCTCAGCAGACCCTGGAAGGTTGCGTGGACAACGTTCTGGGGGTTGTGAGAGCGCAGGCACTTGGTACGGATGTTCTTGATGCCAGCTGCTTCCATGACAGCACGCACGGGGCCACCGGCGATAACGCCAGTACCTTCGGGAGCGGGCTTCATGAGCACGCGGCCAGCGGAAAACTCACCGATGACTTCGTGAGGGATGGTATCCCCGGACATAGCGACGGTGATCATGTTCTTCTTCGCATCTTCGATGCCCTTGCGGATTGCTTCGGGCACTTCGGCAGCCTTACCCAGGCCAAAGCCGACCTTGCCCTTGCCGTCGCCGACTACCATCAGGACGGAGAACTTCATGATACGGCCGCCCTTAACGGTCTTGCTGACGCGGTTGAGATAGACCAGTTTTTCGATATATTCGCTGGCCGGTTTTTCAAATCTCGGCATATTCTCTCCTCCTCCTGATTAGAACTGCAGGCCGCCCTCACGGGCGCCCTCGGCCAGAGCCTGGACACGGCCATGATAGATATAACCACCACGGTCGAACACGACGGTCTCGATGCCCTTTGCCTTGGCACGTTCCGCGACCTTCTGGCCTACCAGCTTGGCAGCGGCCTTCTTGTCGCCGTCGCACTGGAAGTCCTTTTCCAGGGAAGAAGCAGCTGCCAGGGTATGCCCGTTCACATCGTCGATGATCTGAGCATAGATGTTGGTCTCGCTGCGGAATACGTTCAGACGGGGTCTCTCGGGCGTGCCGGAGATCTTGCCGCGCACTCTCTTGTGACGCTTCAGCCGCTGAGCGTTGGTATTGGGTCTGTTAATCATTTAGGCACACCTCCTTTTACTTCTTAGCGCCAGTCTTGCCTTCCTTACGGCGGATCACTTCATCAGCATACTTGATGCCCTTGCCCTTGTAGGGTTCGGGAGGACGCTTGCCGCGGACGACTGCTGCGAACTGACCAACCTGCTGCTTGTCGCAGCCCTTGATCAGGATCTTGTTGGGTTCGGGTACTTCGATGGTGATGCCATCTTCCTCTTCCATTTCCACCGGATGAGAGTAACCCAGGTTCATGACCAGCTTCTTGCCTTCCTTAGACACACGATAGCCGATACCGTTGACCTGCAGCTCCTTGGTGAAGCCTTCGCTGACGCCGATGACCATACCGTTGAGGATGGAGCGGACGGTGCCATGCATGGAACGGCTTGCCTTGCTGTCGTCGGGACGGGTGCAGATCACTTCTGCGCCTTCCTGAGCGATGGTGATGATGGGGCTAAAGGTACGGGTCAGGGTACCCTTGGGGCCCTTCACGGTGACGGTATTGCCCGCTTCCACCTTAACTTCTACCCCAGCGGGGATGGTAATAGGCGCTCTGCCAATTCTTGACATATTCTTACCTCCTTACCAGATAAATGCCAGGACTTCGCCACCGACGTGTGCTGCGCGAGCAGCCTTATCGGTCATGACGCCCTTGGAGGTGGATACGATCGCGATACCCAGGCCACGGAGAACCTTGGGCAGTTCGTCTGCGCCGGCGTAGACACGCAGGCCAGGCTTGGAAACACGGCGCAGACCGGACAGGGCCTTTTCGTTGCCGTTGTACTTCAGGGTGATGCGGATGGTGCCCTGGGTGCCGTCGTCGATCAGCTGGTAGTTCTTGATATAGCCTTCGTCCAGCAGGATCTTCGCGATGGCCTTCTTCATGTTGGAAGCAGGGACATCAACGGTGCTGTGCTTTGCGGAATTCGCGTTGCGGATTCGGGTCAGCATATCAGCAATGGGATCTGTGATGTGCATAATGGACCTCCTAAATAAAGGTTACAGACGAAACAGCTCGTCTGTCAAAGCGTCAGGGTATCACAGGAACGCGGACCGAGAGCGGCCAGGTATTCCTGAGACTTCTCACGCCGGAATACAGAAATTGCACGGCCGCCGGCCCGGCTCCTCAAAGGGGAACCGGGACCGGTCGTGCCAACGGGGTGGTGTATTGGGGTCCACCCACATGAGAAAACTGGTGGATTACCAGGATGCCTTTCTCACGCCAGGGATCTCGCCCTTGTAGGCCAGTTCCCGGAAGCAGATACGGCAGATGCCGTAGTCCCGCAGATAAGCGTGGGGACGGCCACACAGCTTGCAGCGGTTGTAGCGGCGGGTGGAGAACTTGGGCTCTCTCTGCTGCTTCAGCTTCATAGATGTCTTTGCCATAGTTACGCTCCTCCCTTGCTTATCTTCTGAACGGTGCGCCCATCAGGGTCAGCAGTTCACGGGCTTCTTCATCGGTCTTTGCAGTGGTAACGATGACGATGTCCAGGCCGCGGATCTTGTCGATCTTATCGTACTCGATCTCCGGGAAGATCAGCTGTTCCTTGATGCCCAGGGCATAGTTGCCGCGGCCATCGAAGGAGTCTGCGCTGATGCCGCGGAAGTCGCGGACACGGGGCAGGGCGATGTTGAACAGACGGTCGATAAATTCCCACATCTTGTCCTGGCGCAGGGTGACCTTGACGCCGATGGGCATACCTTCACGCAGCTTGAAGTTTGCAACGGACTTCTTCGCCTTGGTGACGATGGGCTTCTGACCGGTGATGGTAGCGATGTCGTTGACAACGCTGTCCAGGACCTTGGTGTTTTCCTTTGCTTCGCCCACGCCGCAGTTGACGACGACCTTGACGATCTTCGGAATTTCCATGGGGCTGGTGTAGCCGAACTTGCTCATCAGAGCAGGAGCGACTTCTGCAGTATATTTATCCTTCAAAGCAGGCATTGTAGATTACGCTCCTTTCACTCAGATTTCAGCGCCGCACTTCTTGCAGACGCGAACTTTCTTGCCGTCAGCCAGCAGCTTGTGTGCCGGACGGGTGGGCTTTTCACACTTGGGGCAGACACGCATGACCTTGCAGGCGTAGATGGCGCCTTCCTTCTGGATGATGCCGCCTTCGTCGCCCATCTTGCGGGGCTTGGTGTGACGGGAGCAGACGTTGACGCCCTGGACGATGACCTTGCCCTGTGCGGGCATGGCAGTCAGGACTTCGCCGATCTTGCCCTTGTCTTTGCCGCTCAGGACGATGACCTTATCGCCCTGCTTGATGCTCATTTTCTTCATACCATGGCACCCCCTTAAATAACTTCAGGAGCCAGGGACAGGATTCTCATGTAATCCTTGTCGCGCAGCTCGCGGGCCACCGGCCCAAAGATACGGGTGCCCTGAGGAGTCTTGTCTTCCTTGATCAGGACAGCTGCGTTTTCGTCGAAACGGACATAGGAGCCGTCGGGACGACGGACGCCGTGGGCAGTACGGACGATAACGGCCTTGACCACGTCACCCTTCTTCACCTGGCCACCAGGTGCAGCCTTACGCACGGAGGCGACGACCACATCACCGATGTTGCCATACTTACGGCGGGAACCACCCAGGACACGGATGGTCTTCAGCATCTTAGCGCCGGTATTGTCAGCTACTTTCAGATAGGATTCTTCCTGGATCATATATCGGCACCTCCTTACTTCGCGCGCTCGATGACTTCAACCAGTCTCCAACGCTTATCCTTGGACATGGGACGGGTCTCCATCACTTTTACCTTATCGCCCACATGAGCATCATTCAGCTCGTCATGGGCCTTCAGCTTATAGGTTCTCTTGACGATCTTGTTATACAGAGGATGTGCCACACGGTCGGCAATGGCGACAACGATCGTCTTATCCATCTTGTCAGATACGACCAGGCCGACTCTGGTTTTACGGGAAGAAGTTCTTTCCATTTCTTGCTCCTCCTTAGCGGCCTGCGGAAGCGGTCTGCTTCTCACGGATGATAGTCTTCACTCTTGCGATATCCTTCTTGACGTCAGCAATCTTGCCAGGGTTGGTCAGCTGATTGGTAGCGTGCTGGAAGCGCAAGTTGAACAGTTCCTTTTTCAGCTCCTCCAGCTTGGTTTCCAGTTCAGCGGGAGTCATACCACGGATCTCTACTGCTTTCATTACGCTTCACCACCCTTCTCGGCTTCAACTTTCTTGACCATCTTGGTCTTGATCGGCAGCTTGTGGCTTGCCAGACGCAGTGCTTCACGAGCGACTTCTTCGGATACACCGCCGATTTCAAACATCACACGGCCGGGCTTGACGACAGCGACCCAGTATTCCGGGGAGCCCTTACCTTTACCCATTCGGGTTTCAGCGGGCTGCTGGGTGATGGGCTTGTCGGGGAAGATCTTGATCCAGACCTTACCGCCACGCTTGGTGTAACGGGTCATGGCAACACGGGCTGCCTCGATCTGGCGGGAGGTGATCCATGCCGGTTCCAGAGCCTGGAGGCCGTAATCGCCATAGTTGACGACGGTGCCACGGCTGGCCTTACCAGTCATACGGCCACGCATCTGCTTACGGTATTTTACTCTCTTAGGCAGCAGCATTAGCGATTCCCTCCTTCCTTGGGTTTGGAAGCGCCGTCATTGCGGCGATTGTAACCACCGGAACGGTTGTTGTCGCGGTTGCGGTTGTACCCGCCGCGGCCGCGGCCGTCACGACGACGACGGTCGCTGCGTTCCCGGTAGGGCTTGGACAGGTCGATGGTACGGGGGGTAGTGCGCAGGGTCTGGCTGAGCACTTCGCCCTTGTAGATCCACACCTTGATGCCGATGCGGCCATAGGTGGTTGCGGCTTCCGCGAAACCATAGTCGATGTCAGCGCGCAGGGTCTGCAGGGGGATGGTACCTTCGTGATAGGTCTCGCTGCGGGCGATTTCAGCGCCGTTGAGGCGGCCTGCCAGCATGACCTTGATGCCCTTGGCGCCGGAGCGCATGGAACGGCCGATGGCGTTCTTCATGGCGCGGCGGAAGCTGGTACGCTTCTCCAGCTGCTGGGCGATGTTTTCAGCGACCAGCTGAGCGGTGGTGTCCACTTCGTTGCGCTTGACTTCAACGATGTTGAGCTGAGTCGGCTTGCCGATCATCTTTTCCACCTGCTGACGCAGACGTTCTACTTCGGTTGCGTCCTTGCCCAGGATCATGCCGGGACGGGCGCAGTGGAGGTAGATGCGGACGACGGAGTTGTCTCGTTCGATCTCGATACGAGGCACGCCGGTTGCGTACAGGGTCTTTTTCAGGAATTTACGGATCTTCTGGTCTTCCACGATCAGGTCGCCGACCTTCTCGTTCCGGGCGTACCAGCGAGAATCCCAGTCTTTGATGACACCCACTCGGAAACCGTGGGGATTCACTTTCTGTCCCATATATCTCTACCTCCTTACTCCTTCTCTTTCACCACGACGGTGATGCGAGAAGTTCTTTTGTTGATGCGATAGCCGCGGCCATGCGCACGGGGGCGCATACGCTTGATAATCATGCCGGCATCGGCATACGCTGCGGAAACGTACAGCTTGGAGGGATCCATACCGTGGTTGTTTTCCGCATTGGCTGCGGCGCTCTTTACCAGCTTGATGAGGTATTCAGAGGCAGCCTTGGGAGTGTGCTGCAAAATGGCGGTTGCCATTTCGATGTCCTTACCGCGGATCAGGGCGCAAACGACGTTCACCTTGCGGGGGGAGATACGGGCAAAGGACAGTTTTGCTTTTGCTTCAGACATTATTTCCGTTCCTCCTTACTTGGTTTTGCCGCCGCTGTGACCCTTGAAGGTCCGGGTGGGAGCGAATTCACCCAGCTTATGGCCGACCATATCTTCGGTCACATAGACGGGGATGAACTTCTTGCCATTGTAGACGTTGATGGTGTGGCTGACGAAGGAGGGGAAGATGGTGGAGCTACGGCTCCAGGTCTTCAGCACCTTTTCCTGGCCACTGGCATTGATTTCTTCGACTCGCTTCAGCAGCTCGGGGGCGCAGAAGGGGCCTTTCTTAACAGATCTGCTCATTCTTAGATAGCCTCCTTACTTAGCGTTACGATGCCGTACGATGAACTTCTCGGTACGGTTCTTCTTCTTACGGGGCTTGTAACCCAGAGCCGGCTTACCCCAAGGAGTGACAGGGCCGGGACGGCCGATGGGGGCGCGGCCTTCGCCGCCGCCGTGGGGATGGTCGTTGGGGTTCATGACGGAGCCGCGGACGGTGGGACGGATGCCCATGTGACGCTTGCGGCCGGCCTTACCGATGTGGATGTTGCCGTGGTCTTCGTTGCCGATCTGGCCGATGACGGCGCGGCATTCCATCTTGATGAGGCGATATTCGCCGGAGGGCAGACGGACCTGCGCATAAGCGCCTTCCTTTGCCATCAGCTGAGCCTGCTGACCTGCTGCGCGGACGAGCTGAGCGCCGCGGCCCACGTGCAGTTCGATGCAGGAAATGACGGTACCAACGGGGATGTTGGCGATGGGCAGGCAGTTGCCGGGCTTGATGTCGGCTGCGGGGCCGGATTCCACCACGTCGCCAGCCTTCAGGCCGGACTGCGCGATGATATAAGCCTTGGTGCCATCTTCGTACTGGATCAGTGCGATGTTGGCGCTGCGGTTGGGATCGTATTCCAGACGCAGGACGGTTGCCTGACCTTCCTTATCACGCTTGAAGTCGATGATACGGTAGATCTTCTTGCCGCCGCCGCCTCTGTGGCGAACGGTGATACGACCATAGTTGTTGCGGCCGCCCTTCTTGTTCAGAACCTCAGTGAGGCTGCGCTCGGGCTTAGCCTTCTTATCGATACCCTCGAACTTGGACACCGTCATGTGGCGGCGTGCGGGGGTCGTGGGCTTGTATTTACGAATAGCCATGCTGCGTTACCTCCTTACACCATCTGTTCGAAGAGCTCGATGGTCTTGGAGTCAGCGGTGAGCTTGACGATCGCCTTTTTCCAGTCGGCGCGCTTGCCGGGACGAGCCATACCCATCCGCTTTTTCTTGCCATCATAGTTCATAGTGGTCACTTTCTCGACCTTTACGTCAAAGATCTTTTCCACTGCCTTTGCGATCTCCACCTTGTTGGCTCTCTTGTCCACAACGAAGGTGTACTTGCGATCGGCGGTAGCAGCCATGGAAGCCTCGGTAACGACGGGCTTCCTGATGATATCATAAGCAGTCATTACGCATAAACCTCCTCGATCACAGCCAGTGCTGCCTTATCCACGACCAGGCTCTTTGCGTTGAGCAGATCATAGACGGACAGGATGTTGGCGGGGGTGGTCTTCACGCCGGGCAGGTTGCGGGCGGACAGGACCACGTTGGTCTTAACGCCTTCGGTGATGACGACGCTCTTGCCTGCTTCCATGGTGTCCAGCAGGGACTTCATGGACTTGGTCTTGATTTCGGGCAGATCCAGGCCATCGACGACCAGGATGCGGCCGTTAGCGGCCTTATCGGACAGGACGCTCTTGAGCGCCAGTCTCTTCAGCTTCTTGTTCAGGGTGTAGCGATAGGAACGGGGCTTGGGTGCGAACACGATGCCGCCGTGGGTCCACTGGGGGCTGCGGATGCTGCCGTGACGGGCACGGCCGGTGCCCTTCTGTCTCCAGGGCTTTCTGCCGCCGCCAGACACTTCGCCGCGGGTCAGGGCGGACTGAGTGCCCTGCCGGCAGTTTGCCAGGTGATTCTTCACCACGGCATGGACAGCAGTCTCATTGGGTTCGATCCCGAACACAGCTTCTGCCAGTTCGACTTCGCCCACCTGCTTGCCAGTAATATCATACAGATTAGCCTTAGGCATGATGGTACTCTCTCCTTTCCCTTATCTTGTTCTTGCGGAAGCCTTCTGCGGGTTACGACCGGAAGCCTTCTGCGGGTTGACGCTGATGCCAGCATCGCCAGCGTGGACGACATTGACCTTAGCGGTGCTCTTCAGGAATACCACGCCGCCCTTGGGGCCGGGGATGGCGCCGCGGACTGCGATCAGGTTGATCTCGGGATCGACCTGGACGACTTCCAGGTTCTGAATGGTGACCTGTTCGTTGCCCATCTGGCCAGCGCCGATCTTACCCTTCCGGATACGGGAAGGCGTAGAGGTGGAGCCCATGGAACCTGCGTGACGATGGACGGGGCCGCCGCCGTGGCTCATGGGGGTGCGGTGTGCGCCGTGACGCTTGATAACGCCGGCAAAGCCCTTGCCTTTGCTGATGCCGGTGACGTCGATGCGGTCGCCGATGGCGAAGGTGTCCGCCTTCAGCTCATCGCCCACGTTCAGGGATTCGTAGTTGTCCAGCTTGAATTCCTTCAGGACTTTCAGGTTGCCGACGCCTGCCTTTGCCAGGTGGCCCTTCTGGCCACGGGTCAGGTGCTTGTCGGTGGTGGGCATGAAGCCCAGCTGTACGGCCTCGTAGCCGTCTTTTTCGGCGGTCTTCTTCTGCACGACACTGCAGGGGCCCGCCTCGATGACGGTAACGGGCACGACCTTGCCGTCGGCGTCAAAGATCTGGGTCATGCCGACCTTTTTGCCGATGATTGCCTTTTCCATACGGTTGTTTCCTCCTTGGTATAGGTTATTGGTTGAGAGTTTTCAAAAAATCCACAGGATGTTTTGAGCGAGTCAGAATTGCGTTCGATTCACGATGTCGGCGAACCGTGCGATGGCTTTTGGGTGAAGCCGATGACCTCTCAACATGACCCCCCCGACTCGCAAGCCGCCGGGGAACGGGTTCTACAAACAGTAAAAAATGTGCGGTTCCGATCTCATGTTCCGGAACCTGACTGAAACGCTGCTAAATGTGGAAATTACAGCTTGATCTCGATTTCCACGCCTGCGGGCAGCTGCAGCGCCATCAGGGATTCGACCGTCTTGGGGGTGGGGTTCTGGATGTCGATCAGACGCTTGTGAGTCCGACGTTCAAACTGCTCACGGCTATCCTTGTACTTGTGGACAGCGCGCAGGATGGTGACGATCTCTTTCTTGGTGGGCAGGGGGATGGGGCCGGAGACGCTGGCGCCGGTGCGCTTTGCGGTCTCGACGATCTTCTCTGCACTCTGGTCGATCAGCTGATGGTCATAAGCCTTCAGACGGATGCGAATCATCTCTTTTGCCATGATTGGGTTTCCTCCTAACATTTCGTACGTTCGTTGTACATGACCAGGATGTCTTCTGAGCCGGGTCAAGCTGCGATTTTGAATACGCTATGCCGTGTGTATCACTCCGGGTCATAGAGAAAGCCGACACAATTTGCCGGCTGCCTGCCATACCACGGCGATATACCGCCTTGGCATAACAAAAATCTCAGCCGCCCAGAATCCAGCCCGGACATACTCGGCGGAAGTTACCGGATCGCTCCGCAATCTCCCGCGTCATCGCATAGTGTACCTATACAGCACACCTTTGCTATCATACACCAAAGGCAACCCCCGCGTCAAGAACTTTTTTGCGTTTTTTCTCCGTCGAACTCCACAAAATCCCCCTCCGCTACACGCCACTTGGCGTACAGGGCGAGATATGATATAATTTCAGCAATCCTACCACAACGATCACGATTTTATACATTTAATATATAGTAACACACACGACTACGGAAAGGAGTCCCTTCCTGCCTATGACAAACCCGAACCCCCGCTGGCGTCCCATGACCGGCCAGCTTCCCATCGTGGGCATCGCCCCGCCCCTGAAAGCCGCTTTTGTCCCAAGCGCCCTGGGCACCCTGGCCATCAAAGCCCGCTCCGGCGCCTCCCTGCCCAGCGGCAAGCTGGTGCTCATCGCCACCTCCAAATCCCAGACCGCCCACTGGTATCAGGACGCCCAAGTGAAGGACGGCGTTCTGACCGCTCCCATGGACGGCTTTGCATCGGCAGCCGCCAGCGCACCGGAACCGGAGTGGACGCTGACCCTGGGACAGATCACCGAAAAGGGCCTCATCACCCGCCGCCTGCAATACAAGGCGTTGGAAAAGCGTCTGCAAGGGCTGAACCTGTACTTCCACGATGCCCGGGATCTGACCGTCCCGCCGGTGTACCGCTACGCCCGGGACGACCAGCCCTATGAGGCACTCCCCTGCCAGATGGGACGGGAGGGCGCCCTGCTGCTCCAGGCCATCCCGGTTCAGCGCCACTACTTCACCACCGTAGCCTGCCGCGCCGCCGACCTGTCCATCCAGGACGGCAAGGTGACCCTCACCGCCCTCTGCCCCAAGACCCTGGAAGCCCCCATTGGCTTCTCCATCCTCCCCGTCCACCCCACCAGCCACCCGGTCACCATCTTCGCTCCCGCCACCCCGGCAGGCGACTACGAAAAGACCCATCAAGTGACCGGCACCCTGGACTTAAACGACCTGCCCGTAGATACAGACAGCCCCTATTGGCTCACCTGCGTCCTGGGCATGGAAGGGAACATCCCCCTTCACGCCCCCCTGACCCTCACGGAAGGCTCCGGTGCCGTGGCCGTGGCGGAACAGGCGGAAGGTCATCCGGTGGTCACCCAGGACGGCTGGAACTGCTATCTGTACTGCGGCACAGAGCACCGTCCCCTGTTGGCCTGGCGGCAGCTGCCCCCCGGCGACGTGCCTGCGGCAGAACCGCTGACCCAAGCCCTCCCCGTCCAGTGGCAGACCCAGCCCGGCTGTTTCGCCCGTCACAAGGGCGGCCACAACTGGCAGTGGGAGCTGGAAGTCCCCGGCCGGGATTTCAGCGACGCTCAAGCCCTCTCCCTCTGCCTCATCCACGAGAAAGGCACCGCCAAGGTCTTCTGCCCCGTCACCGTCACCGGTTCCTCCGGCCACGGCTGTCTCCTTCGGGCGGACTTGACCCTCTTGCAGCAGCAGGTGGAGTCCTGCCGCCGCACCAACTGGCAGGCCGTCCTGCTGGCACGGCAGAACGGCACCTGCTATGTCCTGCGCCTGCTGGACCCCACCCGTCCCCCGGTGCGCAGCAAGCGCAAGCAGACCACCTTCAACTTCTTCGGCTCCAACTACGATAACCCCATCGGTCAGATGCCCTTCGCCGGTCACACCGTGGAAGCCGCCCCCTTCTGCACCCTCCTGGGCGGCTGGCAGGTCGCCGTGGCTGACCAGCACCTGCGCTACTACGCCCACTTCGACTGCCGCGCCCTCTTTGGTGGCATCCGCTTCGGCTCCCTGCGGCTCATCGTCCGCTGTCCCCAGGTGCAGGGCGGCAGCTGGGTGGGGGTAGTGCTCACCCACCGGTACAAGCTGGAGTCCGACCGGCAGGAATACTTCTTCCCCCTGAAAAAGCTGAAATGGGACAAAGACCACTACATTGCCACCGCCAGCGTCCCCTTGAAGCAGTTCGCCTTCTCTCCCCTCTACTGGGACATCCGCATGGCCTTCGAGAAGGACGGCGTCCAGTATTGGAGTTCGGTGAAAGCCCCCTTCCGCTCCACCCAGCACTATTGGAAGGATCTGGCCTGGAACGTAGGCATCAAGGGTCTGTTCTTCGGGGACAGTCTCCGCCTGGACAAGGACAACCAGCTCTTCCTCTACCGCACCGTGGGCAACCGGTTCGCCCTGGTCTATCAGGAGTACTCCCCCTACACCGGCTTCCTCTTCCGCTGTAAGGAACGCTTGGCCATGGTCTTGTACTACCTGCGGCGGAAATCCCTGCTGAAGCAGAGCATTTATCTGACCTATGAAAAATACTGCTGTATGGCACAGGACAACGGCTTCTACTTCTTCCAGTACTGCATGGAGCACAACATGGAACAGGTCATGAACCGCAAAATTTACTTCGTCATGGACAAAAAGGCGGCAGACTACAAGAACCTCCTGCCCTACCGGGATCACGTCATCCAGTTCATGAGCCTCAAGCACATGATCTACATCCTGGCCGCCCGCCTGCTCATCTCCAGCGACTCCAAAGCCCACGCCTACGCCTGGCGCGCCAAAGAGAGCGTCATCCTGCCCCAGGTGACCAAAAATAAGCGCCTGGTCTTCCTCCAGCACGGGGTCATCGCTCTGAAACGGGTGGAATTCTACCGCTCCGGCACCAACAGCGTCAACCTGTTCATCACCTCCAATCAGCGGGAGCACGACATCATCGTCAACGAGCTGGGCTACCTGCCGGAAGAGGTGGTCATCACCGGCCTGGCACGCTGGGACGTGCTGAAAGACAAATCCGCCCAGCAGGAGAAGACCCACATCCTGGTCATGCCCACCTGGCGGAACTGGCTGGAGGAGGTTTCCGACGAGACCTTCGTGGCCAGCGACTACTATCGCAACTACATGGCCCTGCTCAACTCCGACCGCCTGGCCCAGTTCCTGGAGCAGTACGACGTGTACCTGGACTTCTACATCCACCCGAAATTTCGGGAGTACATTAAGAACTTCTCCATCTCCGGCGACCGAGTGGCGCTCATCCCCTTCGGCTCCCAGCCCCTGAACGAGCTGATGATGGAGTGCAAATTGCTGGTCACCGACTATTCCAGCGTCTGTTGGGACGTGTACTACCAAGGCAAGCCGGTCATCTTCTACCAGTTCGACCTGGAACAGTACAACGAGACCCAAGGCTCCTACATCGATATGGAGACCGAGCTGTTCGGCGACCGTGCCACGGAACCGGAGCAGCTGTTCGCCCTGTTGGAGGAGGCGGCAGCCAACGGGTTCCAGTTGAAGGAGAAGTACGCGGAGATGCGGGAGAGTATGTACGCATACCTGGACCATCATAATAGTCAGAGAACTTGTGAAGAGATCCAGAAACGAAATTGGTGAATTTATCAACTGCCTTGGAACATTTTCCGAGGCAGTTGTTTTCTATTCTCAAGCCCCGCAGGGCCGCAGCGTTAAGAAAACTTGCCGGTGGCAAGTTTTTAGCGTAGGCCATGCCTGTTCTACAGGCATGGTGCGTTGGTTCCTCCCCCCATACACCCCCACCCCAAAAGAACCATTTTCTTTCCACATCAAGTATATTCTCCCAGCCACCCGTCCACAATAGTGCCATGGAGGTGTGTTCCCATGAAAAAACGAACCATTTGGACCAAACTGGGCGACTTTCTGGAGGGACGGGGCTTCTACATCGTCCTGGCGCTCTGTATTGTCGCCATCGGCGGTTCCGGCTACTATCTCTACCGGATGATCTCCCTCAGTGACCAGCTCACCAACCAGACAGTCTCCGCCCAGGCCAGCGTGCCGGCAGAGGGCGCCGACCAGAAGACGGACACGGAACAGGCCGTGGAGGACGCAGTGAAGGCCGCCGCTGACCGGGCAGCTGCCGCCAAGGCCAAGGCGGAGGAGAAGACCAAGGCCGCCACCGCCAAGACCCAGGAGAAGGACCCCACCAAGAGCGCCCAGGGCGATCAGGATCTAGAGGCCAAGCCCTCCAAGGACACGAAAACCCAGACGGACAAGACCAAGACCGCCACCGGCACCCCTGCCGCCAGCTGGACCTGGCCGGTGACCGGCAAGGTGGTGGCCACCTTCTCCACCAACAAGCTCTCCTACAACCAGGCGTTGGAGGATTGGCGTGCCCACACCGGCCTGGACATCAGCGCCCAGGTGGGGGACATCGTGGCGTCTGCCTGTGACGGCACCGTCATCGCCGTCCAGGAGAACGTGATGCTGGGGCAGACGGTGACCATCCAGACGGCGGACAAGCTGAAGGTGACCTACGGCAATCTGGCCGCCCAGGTGCCCGTCAAGGCCGGTGACACGGTGAAGGCCGGTCAGACCATCGGCAACGTGGGCAAGACCGCCGCCGGGGAGGCACACGACAAGGCGTGGATCCATCTGGCAGTGGAGAAGGACGGGAAGGCCGTCGATCCTAAGCCTTATCTGAAAGCAAAACAGTGATCGGACTAGAAAAACTGGGACTTCAAATGAAGTCCCGGTTTTGTTTTTAGTAATCGTCGTCCCGCAGCTCCCGCATGGCCTCACCGGCGGTGTCGGCGGAGAAGAGGAACTGTCCTTCGGGGGAATAGACTTCTACGTGTCCTCTTACATATCTCAATTCTACATCATACATGGGGTCAGCCCTCCTGTTTCGTTTTTGTTGTCTTTATTATAGGAAAAGGGGTGGGTCAAAAACCGGACTGGCAGCGCAAGATAAGGGAGAACCCCCGGCGAGGGTTCTCCCTCTTGCCATTTGCGTGCAAATGGCAATTCACCCTCTCCTGCGCTTTTTTTGCGCAAGGGGTATTTCGCTGACTGCGGTCAGCGACCAAGGGCTTTGCCCCTGGTCCCCACTTCCTTTTCTCACTCTGTGTAAGTTCGATTGAGCCAAATCACAGATTTGGAATCTCACTTATCAGAGAAGTAAAAGGAAGCGAAAAGAAGCTTAAATTGCCCTGCGGGGCTTGGACTCCAAAATACGACCAAAAATTGGCGCGTTCTCCGGTAAGATGGAAGGGAACCACTACAACATTTCATAAGGAGGTACTCTCATGCATCCCTGGCACACCCTTTCCACCGGACAGGTGTTGGAGCAGCTGCGTGCCGACCCGGTGGCCGGCCTCTCCCCTGCCGACGCCGCCCAGCGGCTCCAGCACTACGGCCCCAACCAACTGAAAGAACCGCCCCAGCCCTCTTGGGCGCTCCGCTTCCTGAACCAGGTCAAGGACCCCATGGTGCTGGTCCTGCTGGCCGCCGCCGCCCTCTCCCTCCTCTCCAGCCGAGGCCGGGACTGGCTGGACGCGATCATCATCCTGGTCATCGTCCTGGTCAACGCCGGCATCTCCCTCTCCCAGGAGTCCAGCGCCCAGCGGGCCTTGGAAGCCCTCCGGCAGATGAGCGCCCCCCAAGCACGGGTCATCCGCAATCACCAGCTCCAACGCACGGACGCCGCCCTGTTGGTGCCCGGCGACCTGATCCAGCTGGAAGCCGGCGACCTGGTGCCTGCTGACGCCCGGCTGCTGGACTGCGCTGGCCTGAAAGCGGACGAGTCCGCCGTCACCGGCGAGTCCCTGCCCGTCACCAAGGACGCCCACGCTGCCCTGTCCGACGACACCCCCCTGGGCGACCGCACCAACCTGGTCATCGCCTCCTCCATCATCACCGCCGGGCGAGCCACCGCCGTGGTCACCGCCACCGGCATGGACACGGAGATGGGCAAGATCGCCACCCTGCTCCTGGGACAGAAGGAAGTGGACACCCCCATGCAGCGGAAGATGGTGGAGATCTCCAAAAAACTTTCCTTCCTCTGCCTGGGCGTCTGCGCCATCCTCTTCGGGGTGGGACTGCTCCAAGGCAAAGCCCTCCTGTCCATGCTCCTCATCGCCGTCTCTCTGGCCGTGGCCGCCATCCCGGAGGGTCTGCCCGCCATCGTCACCATCGTCCTGGCTCTGGGCGTCCAGCGCCTGGCTGCCCGGCACGCCATCGTGAAAAAACTGCCTGCGGTGGAAACCTTGGGCTGCGCCAGCGTCATTTGCAGTGACAAGACCGGGACGCTGACCCGCAACCAGATGACCGTCACCGACCTGTGGACGCCCACCCCCAAGGGGAAGGAGCTGGCCCTGGTCATCGGCGCTCTCTGCTCCGATGCCACCCTGAACCCAGACGGCAGCTGTGCCGGTGACCCCACCGAGACCGCCATCGTCCTGGCCGCCCAGGAGCAGGGGTACGACAAAAACCAACTTGAACAGGAGTTCCCCCGTGTGGCAGAACTCCCCTTCGACTCCACCCGCAAGCGCATGACCACCGTCCACCCCAAGCCCGGCGGCGGCTACCGCATCATGGTCAAGGGGGCGGCGGACGTGCTATTGTCCCGCAGCACCCACATCCTCCGCCAAGGCGTCCAGCCCCTGGACGAGGCCGCCCGCACCCAAGTGGAGGACACCAACGCCCAGATGGCCAACCAGGCGCTGCGGGTGCTGGGGCTGGCGTATAAAGAGGTATCCCGCCTGCCGCGGGTGTCTGACTTTGGCGAATTGGAGAAAAATCTCACCTTTATTGGCCTGGTGGGCATGATCGACCCGCCTCGGGCGGAGGTGAAAGCTGCCGTCCAAGCCTGCCACCATGCGGGCATCCGTCCGGTGATGATCACCGGCGACCACAAAGCCACCGCCGTGGCCATCGCCCAAGAGCTGGGGTTCTGGCAGAACGGCGACCTGGCGCTCACCGGCGCTGACCTGGACTTCCTGCCGGAAGAGCTGTTGGAGGAACAGATTTCCCGTTGTTCCGTCTTCGCCCGCGTCTCTCCGGAACATAAACTGCGCATCGTCCAGACCCTCCAGCGTGCCGGACAAGTGGTCGCCATGACCGGCGACGGGGTCAACGACGCGCCTGCCCTGAAGGTGGCGGACATCGGCTGTGCCATGGGGCAGACCGGCACCGATGTGGCCAAGGGGGCGGCGGACATGATCCTCACCGACGACAACTTCTCCACCATCGTGGCGGCAGTGGAGCAGGGACGGGGCATTTATGCCAACATCCGCAAGAGCATCCACTACCTGCTCTCCTGCAACATCGGCGAGATCTTCACCCTCTTCCTAGCCACCGTCCTGGACTTCCGCCAGCTCCCCCTCATCCCCGTCCAGCTCCTGTGGCTCAACCTGGTCACCGACTCCCTCCCCGCCCTGGCGCTGGGGGTGGAACCGGTGGAGGAGGACGTGATGGAACAGCCGCCCCGGCCGGCCAACGCCTCCCTGTTCTCCGGCGGCTTCTCCTTCCAACTGGCCTGGCAGGGGGTGCTGGTGGGGCTGGTGACCCTGGCAGCGTACTTTTTAGGGGAATACATCCTCTCCGACCCCGGCGAGACCTACCAGGCCGCCAACACCATGGCCTTCGCCACCCTCACCCTCTGCCAGCTCTTCCACGCCTACGACGTCCGCAGCGACCACCGCTCCATCTTCGAGATCGGCATCCTCTCCAACCCCTCCATGACCCGCGCCTTCCTGGCCGGAGCGCTCCTGCAGTGCGCCGTACTGCTCCTGCCACCCTTGCAGACGGTCTTTTCGGTGGTGCCCCTGAACGCCGCCGAGTGGCTCACCGTCCTGGCCCTGTCCGTCACCCCCACCGTGGTCTGTGAGGGCGTGAAATACCGCCGCCGCAGGGCACGCACCCACGCCCGCCGCCTGGTGCGCCACCGGCCCCGGCGGTTCGCGCCGTGAATGGCTGTGCGCCCTGTATGTACATCTGTCATCGTTTCCAGAACGTTCCTGGACAGGAGAACACAGTCTGGGAAAAGGAGCGGGGAAAGGGGGCGTTTTCTGTAAATTTCGGCGTTTTTTTCTGCCATTGCTCTTGCAAAATAGAAACCACCTTGCTAAAATGGAAAAGCTAAATGAAAAGCGAATTTATCACAAAGGAGTTGTTCAATCTTGGATCGCTTTTTCTGGATTGGGTTCCTGGGATTCGCTCTGGCTATCATCTTTGCCCTGCTTCAGGCAAAGAAGGTTATGAGCTTTTCCGAAGGTACCGAAAAGATGCAGAAGATCGCCGCTAACATCCGTCAGGGTGCAAACGCCTATCTGAAGCGTCAGTACACCACCGTGGCAAAGGTCTTTGTCGTGGTCTTCATCCTGCTCGTCATCATCGCTTTCGCAAGCGGCGGCAAGATGCTCTCTAAGTTCACCCCCTTCGCCTTCCTGACCGGTGGTATCTGGTCTATGCTGGCAGGTCTGGTGGGCATGAAGATCGCCACCAATTCCAACGCTCGTACCGCTCAGGCCGCTTCTGAAAGCCTGAACAAGGGCCTGCGTGTCGCCTTCTCCTCCGGTTCCGTCATGGGCTTTACCGTCGTCGGCCTGGGTATGCTGGATATCTCCATCTGGTTCACCCTGCTGTACTTCGTGTTCGGCATCCAGGATCCCGTTCAGCTGGGCAACATCATGGTCATGAACGGCATGGGCGCTTCCTTCATGGCTCTGTTTGCTCGTGTCGGCGGCGGTATCTACACCAAGGCCGCTGACGTGGGCGCTGACCTGGTTGGTAAGGTCGAAGCCGGTATCCCCGAAGATGACCCCCGTAACCCCGCTACCATCGCCGACAACGTGGGCGATAACGTAGGCGACGTGGCTGGCATGGGCGCTGACCTGTATGAATCCTATGTCGGTTCCATCCTGGCTACCTTCGCTCTGGGCGCTACCGCTGGCTATGGCTTTGAAGGCATCCTGCTGCCTGTCGCTCTGGCTTTCGCCGGCATCATCTGCTCCATCCTGGGCTCCTTCCTGGTCAAGACCAAGGAAAACGCTACCCAGAAGTCCCTGCTGACCAGCCTGCGTACCGGCACCTATGTGGCTGCTATCCTGTCCGCAGTCTGCGCAGCTGTCCTGTGCTATGTCATCCTGGCTGAAAACTGGCTGGGCGTGTTCATCGCGATCCTCTGTGGTCTGGTCGGCGGCTGTGCCATCGGCTACTTCACCGAATACTTCACCTCCGACAGCTACAAGCCCACCCAGGAGCTGGCTGCTACCTCTGAGACCGGTTCCGCTACCATCATCATCGGCGGCCTGTCCCTGGGCATGAAGTCCACTCTGGCTTCCATCCTCATCGTTGCAGCAGCTGTTCTGATCAGCTACTTCGCAGCAGGCGGCACCAACACCATCATCGACGCCGCCGGCGCATTCACCCCTGAATTCAACAAGGGCCTGTATGGCATCGGCATCGCTGGTGTCGGCATGCTCTCCACCCTGGGCATCACCCTGGCAACCGACGCTTACGGCCCCGTGGCCGACAACGCCGGCGGCATCGCTGAAATGAGCGGCCTGCCTGAAGAAGTCCGTGACCGTACCGACGCTCTGGACTCCCTGGGCAACACCACCGCAGCCACCGGCAAGGGCTTCGCCATTGGCTCCGCTTCCCTGACCGCTCTGGCTCTGCTGGTCTCCTATGTCAACATCGTGCAGGAAAACACCGATGAAGTGCTGAACTTCACCCTGACCAGCCCCACCGTTCTGGTCGGTATGTTCATCGGCGCTATGCTGACCTTCGTCTTCTCCGCATTCACCATGAGTGCCGTGCAGAAGGCCGCACAGTCCATCGTTATGGAAGTGCGCCGTCAGTTCCGTGAGATCAAGGGCATCATGGAATATGAAGCCGATCCTGATTACGCAGCATGCGTCAGCCTGTGCACCCAGGGCGCCCTGCATGAAATGGTCGTCCCCGCACTGCTGGCTATCATCGTCCCCATCCTGACCGGCCTGATCATCGGCCCCACCGGCGTCGTTGGTCTGCTGGGCGGCGTCTCCGTCACCGGCTTTGCTATGGCAGTGTTCATGTCCAACGCAGGCGGCGCATGGGACAACGCAAAGAAGTACATCGAAGCTGGCCACCACGGCGGCAAGGGCTCTGACTGCCACAAGGCCGCTGTCGTAGGCGACACCGTTGGCGATCCCTTCAAGGATACCTCCGGTCCTTCCCTGAACATCCTGATCAAGCTGTGCTCCACCGTTTCCATCGTGTTCTCCGGCCTGATCCTGGCTTTCCACCTGATGTAATCTAAACCGTTACAACAGCGGATTCGTTCAAACATCCAACCACCCCGACACCACCGTGCCGGGGTGGTTTTTTGTCCTTCCCAAAGACGGAGGCAGCCCCCTGCAAGCACCCTCCACCCCCGGCTCCCTTGTGCAAAGGGAGCTGTCAGCGCAAGCTGACTGAGGGATTGTCAAACCCGTACCACCCTGCAAACGAGGACAAACTCCTGTATCGCTGTTCGGAAAGTGCAAAATAACTCCCCCATTGTGTCTTCTCACACCCCGCCTCCCTGTGTTATGATAGAACAAACACAGAGAAAGGAAGTGCCCCCATGGTCACCCAAGTCGCCCCCAATCTCTACCGCATCCCCGTCCCCCTGCCGGGGAACCCGCTGAAAAACCTGAACGCCTACCTCATCCGCGGACACCGGAACCTGCTGGTGGACACCGGCTTCCGGCAGGAGGCGTGCCGAATGGCCCTGAAAGCCGGCCTGGCAGAGCTGGGCGTGGACATGGCTGACACGGACATCTTCCTGACCCACCTCCACTCCGACCACGCCGGTCTCGCCCCCGAGCTGCTCAGCCCCACCAGCCGTCTCTTCATCGGCGACGTAGACCGCCAGCGCCTGCCGGGACAGACCCCCAGCATCGACGCCCGGTGGGGGAAATTCGACCAGCTGATGGCCGCACAGGGCTTCCCGGTGGAGCTGCTGCGCCAGCTGACCCACACCAACCCCGCCCGGGTGCTGGCTCCGCCCCCCTGTGACCGGTACGAGGGCGTGTTCGACGGGAACACCTTCGACTACGGCGGCTACCACTTCCAAGCCCTGGACACGCCAGGCCACACGCCGGGACAGATGGTGCTGTGGGAGGCGACCCACGGCATCCTGCTGCTGGGCGACCACGTCCTCTTCGACATCACCCCCAACATCACCGCCTGGCCTGGGTATGACAACCCTCTGGGAGGCTACCTGCGCTCCCTGGAGCGGGTGCGGGCACTGCCGGTGAAACTGCCTCTGCCGGCCCACCGGACGGTGCAGAAGGGCTTTATCCAACGGGTGGACGAGATCATGGCCCACCACCAGCGCCGGTGTCAGGAAGCACTGACGGTGCTGGCACGGGAGCCGGGTCTGAACGCCTACGAACTGACCGCACAGATGACCTGGCAGATCCGCTGCAAGGGCTGGGATGACTTTCCCGTTCCCCAAAAATGGTTCGCCGCTGGCGAAGCGGTGGCGCACTTGGAGTACCTGATGGACCTGGGCAAGGTGCGCCGGACGTGGACGGAGCCTTGCTGGCGATACGAGGCAGTCACAGAATAAACGCAAAAAACGTCCGGAACCAGTTCGGTTCCGGACGTTCTGTTGTTCTATTTCGTTGGCGTTTAAGCGTCCTCCTCGCCGCACAGTTCGACGATGACGTTGGCATAGATGCGTGCCGCCTGCATGAGGGCAGACACTCTGGCACGCTCATTGGCGCCGTGGAGGTGGGAGTCGAACTCCATGTCCCCCGCGCCGAAGGCCACGCCGCCGGGGATGTTGTGGACATAAGTGCCGCCGCCGATGGCAACGCACTTGCCCGTCTTGCCGGTCTCCTCCTCATAGCAGCGCAACAACACCTGAACGAACTTGGAGTCGGCAGGCACCTGGTGCCCCGGTTCCATCTCGCCCTCCACGGTAAAGCCGTGGCTCTTGCAGACCGCTTCCACCACGTCGGAGCAGTTCTCCTTGGTGGCACAGAGGGGCACGCGGGCGTCAAACTGACAGCGGAACCCGGTGCGATCTATCTGGATGAGGGAGGGACAGACGGTGATGCGGCCGGACGCTTCGTCGGCCAGGTCGATGCCCAGGGCGCTGCCGTGGTGATCTTTGAAGGGGAACATCTTGGACAGGGCGTGGATGGCACGGGCAGAAGCCGTGTCCGCCAGGGGCAGCTGGGTGAGCAGGCAGAGCAGAGCGGTGATGGCGTTGGCGCCTTCCTCCGGAGTGGAGGCGTGGGCGTCTCGGCCGGTGCAGGTGATCTTCACGCCGCCGTCGATGTCCACCACTTCGATCTCCGTGCCGGTGACCCAACCGGTGGCCACGGCCAAGGGGGTGGTGGCACAGCTGGTGAGCTTGTGGATGACCGCTTCCGCCTTCCGGGGCACCACGTTGATGCGGATGCCGCCGGTGAGGGAAACCACCTGAGGCAGCTCCGGCTGGGCGTCCCATTTGCCGGTGATAACCGGGGTGTAGTGGCCTTTTTCGATGTTGATGACGGGAAATTCCGCGTCGGGAGAAAAGGAGCAGGGGGCATAAGGCACGGTGGCATAGTAGTGGGCGATGTCCCGGGAGCCACTCTCTTCGTCGGTGCCCAGCACCAGCTTGACGTTGCGTTTCAGAGGGATGTTCAGGGACTTGACACACTCCATGGCCATCATAGCGGCAACCGCCGGGCCTTTGTCGTCGTCCACCCCGCGTCCGTAGATCAAGTCGCCCTCCTGAACCAAGGTGTACGGATCGGTGTCCCACCCTTCGCCGGGTGCAACCACGTCCAAGTGCGCCAGGATATGCAGCTCGTCAGGGCAGTCGTTTAAGTCTGCCGTGAGCACATATCCGCCTTGGTTTTCCGCTCTCAGGCCAGCGGCCTGGGCTTGGAGCAGAGCGACCTCCAGCGCTTTGGCTGGGCCTTCCCCGAAGGGCTGGCATGGGCCTGCGCTCTCGCCGCCGACGCTGGGGACTGCCACCAGGTCTGCGATTTGGCGCACCATCTGCTCTTCTTTGCCGGTAAACCAGGTTTCAATCGCGCGCTTCCATTGATTCATGGAGTTCCTCCTTCTGTTCTGCTATCTCGGATAGGTATTTATAGACGGTATAACGGGAGACCCCCAACCGCTGAGAGATAAAGGGCACCGCCTTCCGGAAGGAGAAGGCTTCCCGCTGATTGAGCAGGGCGATGACCTTGATGCGGTCCGCCTTGTTCAGCGCCCCCACCGGTTTGCCCACGATGGCCAGACATTCGTCCAAGATCTCACCCAGACGATTCTCCCCGTTGCGCCAGATGGCACTCTTGAGGTCTTCCTCTGCCCGCATCAGGTCTACTAAGATGCGGTTGGCAAAGACCAAGGAGGAGTAGTCGAAATTGATGCCCAAGGCCAGATTGTACTCGTCGGACATCATGTGAAAGGTGGAGCTTTTGATCTGCTGACCGGCAGGCGTGGTGGCATAGAGGTTGACGAAATCGGTCTTTCGTGCCTCTTCATCCAAGTCCTGTCCCACACCCATGATGTCCATAGTGGAACCTACCTCACGGCCGGAGACATGGCCGTTGTAGATGGAGAGGATGGGGTGGTCGGGGACGCTCATATCGTGTACCAGCGTCTCGCAGCTGGAGCCGAACATCTGGGCGATACCCTTGGCTGTCCGGTCCAAAAATTCAAAGGCTTCCTCGTAGGTCATCCGAATCCCCTCTTCCCTTCCTGTTCCCTCTGCCTCCTGCGGACAGAGATGGATGAGTGTAAAATTTGTGATACATATTTTGTAATAGTATCATAGATTTTTGAAATGTCAATCTGACAAAGCCCCCTCCAAATCGCTTTCTCCGTTTTGCCCGATTTTGGACTTTTAGGATGGTATTTTTCTGACGCTTCGTTCATTTTGCCGAAAACCTCCCCTCCCCCCTTTTCTCCCCTCTCCCTTCTATATGAACCGAAGGAATGCGACTGGGGACAGGCCTCATTTGACCCCCGTTTTTGCCGGTTTTTTTCGTCATTTTATGTGCATCCTGCCCAGTTTTTGCCCCATTCCATTGTGCAAAAAAACAAAACAAATTTTTGCACAAAAAAAATCCGCCAATCTGTGTCCAATTCCTTTTTGATATGTTATAATGGAAGCGGTGCAATTTACGGCGGGTTTCGACCAGGACTTTCCGTCAAATTACCAAGCACCGCATTTGAACTCATGATACTTTATTCTGCGCATCCTCCGATGGTTCCGGGGACCCCATTCCTCCCCCGCCCATCGGTCAGGCCGCCGGGACGCCGGGGAGCATCCGTCAGGTCGGCCTGTGCATCGCTCCGGTTCGCAGCGCCGTCCCCCCGATCGGCTGGAGGGACGGGAATCGAACGCAAAGAAGAAGTAAGACAGTGAAAGGTAGGCATCACTCTATGACCAATTATCCGTACAAGACCCGTGAAGGCGGCGCAACCGTCACGGTTTTCGTCCCCTATGACTGCGGCAACCACTGCCCGTTCTGCATCAACAAGCAGGAATACGAGAACCCCGTAGGCTTCAGCCTGGAGAAGATCTGTGAATCCATCCGCACCATGGATGAGATCACCCCCAAGTGTGACTTCGTGTTCACCGGCGGCGAACCCTTCGCTGACCTGGACGCTCTGCAGACCATGCTCGACCAGATCCCCACCACCCATCGCGTGTTCATCAACACCACTCTGCCCACCCTCCAGGGTGCGACCGAGGATGACCTGGTGGCGTTCACTGAGAAGAACAAGGACAAGATCACCTGCATCAACTGCTCCAGACACGTGGTCAAGTACGTCGCCGAATGCAGCGACGACATCTTCAGCCGTATCGCCGTTCCCGTCCGCGTCAACTGCGTGCTGTACAAGGATTATCCCAAGGAAAACCTGAAGCCCTACCTGGATCGCTTCAAGCCCTATGGCGTCTCCGTCCAGTTCCGTTTCGACTACACCGACACCACCCCCGAAAACCTGTATGAGGAAGAGTCCGACAAGATCCTGCACGACCTGAAGGACCTGTTCCACTACACCGGTATGGATGGCTGCCGTATGCGCTGCGGTTACCACTTCGATTATGACGGCATGGAACTGACCTATCACAAGACTCTGCCCTACTCCACCATTCAGGAAGCAGACGAGAACGGCCAGACCTACCGCATCCTGTACGACATCATCGTCAAGCAGACCGGCGAGATCCATTCCGACTGGGATGGCACCGTCATGGACATCGACGCTTATCGCAACGTCGTCTTTGAACCCTATGACCTGGTGGTCCGTGAAGGCTACATCAACGAGTAATCTGAACTTGCATATTAGAAGAGCACTACCGTTTTTGGTAGTGCTCTTTTTTCGCCTGTGGAAAAAGTTGTGGAAACTGTGTGAAAAACCCTTTGTTGCGCGCCGCCTAGGCTTGTTCCCGTCCTACTTTTGGCGTCCTAGGTTGGGAGCAAGTCGGAAGGCTGCGTGGGACGGGTGTGGAGAGAAAGGATTTTTTGAGGGTTTGTTTTTTTCTCTCGGTTCCGCTCGGTATCATGGTTGGTTTTAGGGTCAGTGGCGGTTCGGGTGGTCACCAGTGGTCAAGGTTTGGGGTAGGGTTTGCGTTCGTTGGTGCGGCCTAATAAATAATCGACGCTGGTCTCGTAGAAATCGGCTAGGCGCATGAGCACTTCTACTGGAACTGCCCTTCTGCCCAACTCATAATAGGAATAGCTCACCTGCGTGCAATTCAGATAAGCCGCTACATCCGCCTGGGACAAATCATGGTCTTCTCTTAAATCGCGCAATCGGCTCCATTTTGCTTCCACGTTGTCCCCTCCCGGTTCAAGATAGGGACAGTATAGGTTAAAACAAAATGTTCTATTGATTTTCAAAACAGTTTGTTTTACAATATCCATACGGAATCCTTTTAACCCATTTCAGGTTAAAACCATCACTCGACCTCTTTTTTGTTGTATACTCTTGCGGGAGGGATTTACGTGATTATCATAATGGATGACCAACAAGGCCCATTCTGCGCCAACTGCCAATCGTTCCGTGTGCATTATGTCTGCCGAGAAGGTGATTTTTACCCACTCACTTACGGACACTGCACCAAACACCAACGTAAGAGCAGGCGGGAGGAATGGAACCTCTGTCCGGAATGGAGTCCTGCTGATGGGACTTACAATCGCCCCAAACCAAACTGCGCTTTGGCACCCAACTGCCCGCTTTTTCAAACCAAGGCTTGACATTTTCCATCGGAAGTGCTAACGTATGGGATAACAGCACCGACGAGGACAAAAGCGGACTTTTCAAGTGCGGTACAGAGAACGCAGGCCAGCGGCTGGAAGCCTGCCACCGGACCCCCGTAAAACCACCTCCGAGCTGGGCGTCGAACTGAGTAAGACGCTCCGGGAAAGGCACGTTACAGCCAACGAAGCGGCGTTATAGGACCATAACGCAAGCAGGGTGGAACCGTGAGATAAAATTTTTTATCCCACCCCTGGTATTTGACCGGGGGTGGGTTTTTATTTAGGGCGAACCCCCGGCGAGGGTTCGCCCTCTTTTCAGCTACGCTGAAAATTCACCCACTCCTGCGCTTTTTTGCGCTAGAGAGTTTCGGCATCTGCGGATGCCGACCAGGGGCGTTGCCCCTGGTCCCCACTTCATTTTCTTCGAGAAGAAAACGAAGCAAAAAAAGCTTAAATTACCCTGCGGGGTTTGACCTCCGCAAACAACTGCCTCGTGGCTGTTCTTTTCGTCGAACCGCCGCGCAGCGCCGTAAAGTTTTTGCGGAGCTTTTTTAAGTGAGATTCCAAATCTGTGATTTGGTTCAATCGAACTTACACAGAGTGCAAAAAGCGACTTAGGAGGAAATTGAAATGGCTGACAATCAGTACACCTTTGAAAACGAACAGTATCGCAAGACTTACTGGCACACCTGTTCCCACATCCTCGCCCAGGCGGTCAAGCGTCTCTATCCCGACGTGAAGCTGGCCATCGGCCCCGCGATCGCCAACGGCTTCTACTATGACATCGACTCCCCCACCGCCTTCACCCCTGAGATCATGACCCAGATCGAAGCGGAGATGCGGAAGATCTGCAAGGAAAAGCTGAAGCTGGAACGGTTCGAGCTGCCCCGTGCGGAAGCGCTGGAACTGATGAAGGACGAGCCTTACAAGGTAGAGCTCATCAACGACCTGCCTGAAGATGCCATCATCAGCTTCTACAAGCAGGGCGACTTCACCGACCTGTGCGCAGGCCCCCATCTGGACTCCACTGGCCGAGTCAAGGGCAACGCCATCAAGCTGACCGCCTGCAACTCCGCTTACTGGCGTGGTGACTCCAACCGTCAGGTGCTGCAGAGAATCTACGGCATCGCCTTCCCCAAGAAGGACGAGCTGGACGCTTATCTGAAGCAGATCGAGGAGGCCAAGAAGCGCGACCATCGCCGTCTGGGTAAGGAACTGGGTCTGTTCACCCTGATGGAGGAAGGCCCTGGCTTCCCCTTCTTCCTGCCCAAGGGCATGGTGCTGCGGAACACCCTGCTGGACTACTGGCGCAAGGTGCATAAGAAGTATGGTTATGTGGAAATCTCCACTCCCATCATCCTGAATCAGGAGCTGTGGCATCGTTCCGGTCACTGGGAACACTACAAGGAAAATATGTACACCACCGTCATCGACGGCGAAGATTATGCGGTCAAGCCCATGAACTGTCCGGGCGGTATGCTGGTCTACAAGACCGAACCTCACTCCTATCGTGACCTGCCTCTGCGTATGGCCGAGCTGGGTCTGGTGCATCGTCATGAGCTGTCCGGTGCCCTCCACGGCCTGTTCCGTGTCCGCTGCTTCACTCAGGACGATGCCCACATCTTCATGACCTGGGATCAGATGGAGGAAGAAATCCAGAACGTGGTTCGTCTGTTCGACGAAGTTTACTCCGTCTTTGGCCTGACCTATCAGATCGAAGTATCCACCATGCCGGAAGACCACATTGGCGATGAAAAGACCTGGGATTTCGCCACCGAGACCCTGAAAAAGGCTATCACCGACATGGGCAAGGAATTTGTCATCAACGAGGGCGACGGCGCCTTCTACGGCCCCAAGCTGGACTTCCATCTGGCCGACTCCCTGGGACGTACCTGGCAGTGCGGCACCATCCAGCTGGATATGCAGATGCCCGAACGGTTCGAGCTGGAATACACCGGCGCGGACGGCGAGAAGCATCGCCCCGTCATGATCCACCGTGTGGTGCTCGGCTCCATCGAACGGTTCATCGGCGTCATCACCGAGCATTTCGGCGGCGCGTTCCCCGCTTGGCTGACTCCGGTGCAGGTCAAAGTGCTGCCCGTCACCGACCGTGCGGCTGAGTATGCGGACGGCATCGCAAAGGCGCTGGACGACGCTGGCTTCCGGGTAGAAGTGGATCACAGAAGCGAGAAGCTGGGCTACAAGATCCGCGAAGCACAGACCATGAAGATCCCCTACATGGTGGTCGTGGGCGACAAGGATATGGAGAACCACACCGTTTCCATCCGTCACCGCACCGGCGAAGATCTGGGCGCTATGAGCCTGGACGCCTTCACTGCGCTGCTGAAGGAGGAAGTGGACACCATGGCCATCAAGTAAACTCTGCGCATAATAAAACTGCCTCGGAAGGTTCCGAGGCAGTTTTTTACGTCTAATAGGTGTCCTTCTCAACGGTGTCCACGTCACCCTCTTGGATGTTCCCGCCGATCCATTTGTCGATCAGCGCCCGTGTCTTGGTGCAGCTCTTGGGAACGCTGAAAAAATAAATATCCGTCACGCTCAGCTTGGACTGCTTGCCTGGGTCGAATACCCCTGCATCGCTGTTGTTCTGAATCAGCGTCTTTAGCTTCTCCGGCCAGTCCGTCCCTGCCCAATCGGCGTCCACATCAATGTAATAGTTCGTCTGGCCGATGGTGCTGATCGTCTCCGGATACGTCCAGCGAAAGCGGTCGCTGTTCAGCTCACGGAGGAAGGTGTTCCACACCTGCTTTTTCTGCTTTGCAGTCAGCTCCTTCCCCGGTTCCCCGTGGAGGGACGCACCGCCCTTCTCATCCTCCAACTCCACCCGCACATTCTCTACCCGCTGAGGGGTGTAGAAGTCCAGCATAGTAAACGCCTGGATTTCATCCAGGTGTACTACATCCGCCATGGCACGCAGCAGCTCCGGCGTGCTGTGCGGCTCGGTGGTGTAGTCATTCAGGTCGCCCAAGTCCTGATCGCGGCCGGGGAGGATGTAGTTGCGCTCCAGCTCCTCCCCATTCTTCAGGGTATAGGTCAGCAGGCAGTGGTAGTCCCCTTCCTCTCTCACAGGCAGATAGGGCGCCTGGTACTGGCTGAGGATGGTCTGGTGCAGCGCCTGCACGGTCTGGATGCTTTTCGACTTCTGGAGCTTCGGCTCCACAGAGAAGGAGTCCACGTTGTCTTTATACAACACATCCTCGTCCTCCGGCAGCACGGTATCCACGGTCAGGCTTCTGGTGCGGCTATAGAGATACGTCTCTTTGGAGTCATCAAAGTGGTAGCCGGGCAGATCGACCCGAATGTAGTCCACGTCCCCCTCCGCCGGAATACGATTGACATAACCCAGGCCGCCGGTGGCCAAGCCCACGAAGAACACAGCCATGGCCACAGCCAGTGCAGCGTAATAGAGCAGGCTGCGGGGCAGCTCCCGAACCTCTCGCACCCAGACCACCTGCGTGATCACATGGGTCAGCCCCGAGGCCAGGACAGCAGTGAGGTAAAAGACCACGTTGCTGCCGCTGAGGTTGCCAAAGAACAGGGCGCAGCCCAGTCCCACGGCGCCGGAGATGATAAAGCGGATGACGATGCGCAGGCCAGGGTAGGAAAAGTTGTTCTCCGCCGCCTCACTCTTACGCTTCCGGTAGACCAGGATGCAGCCGGTCAACAGAACGGCGGTGACCAGCACCCACCAGAGGATGAACCAGACCGTCACGCCATTGCCGCCCAAGGAGCCGCTGCTGTCATAGGTCGGGTCGCCAAACAGCGCCGCAGACAGGAACATCCCTCCGCCCACCGAATCGGGCACGAACAGCGCCAGATAGGGAGTCAGGGCGGTGAGCACCGCTCCAGAGGCCACCAGCTGAGAACCGGGCAGGCTCCCCCGAATAATGGCAGCGCCGCAGGTGACCAGCAGGGGCCAGCCCACAGTGAGCAGGATTCCAGCGATGACCGCTCCGCTGACCGTGCCGCAGGCCACCAGCAAAAAGACGGTGCCGCAGAGAGAGGCCGCCAGGAGCAGGAGCAGATAGCCCAACTGCCCCAAAAGCCAGCAGATGCTGTACTCCGCCCCCATCGCCATATCCACCACGCCGCAAAGGAGCAGGTTCAGGACGGCAACGCCGCCCAACACAGTGCCGATGGCCGCCATATTCCCCAGCAGCAGGGGCGTGCGGCGGATGGGCAGGGCGTGGAACAGATCTACGCTGCGCCGCTTGTGCATATACTGGAAGGTTTGAATGGCGCTGACGACCAAAAACACCAGCAGGAGCGGGATCAGGATGGTGGCCATCCCTGTCATCAGGTTCGCCTGGATGGTTCCGGCGAACTGCTTGAGCAGGTAGGCGTGGCTTACATTTTCCCCCAGCTCCGAAGGGTTGTCAAAATAATCGTGATAGCTCCGGACGCTCTTACACAGGTGTACCACGGTGAAGCAGAGCAAGGTCAACCCCAGACAGAGGAGGGAGACCAAGCGGCTGCGTTTCATCTGCCAGCGGTAGATCTGCCGGAACTGGGCAAGGGCAGTGCCCTTACGAGAGGATTCTGTCAAGGTCATAGCCTGCCGCCTCCATTTCACTGATAAACACTTCTTCCAGAGACAGGGGGAGGGTCTCGTAGAAGATGGTATTGCGGTGCTGCATCACGCGGTCGATCTCTTCCTTGCTCCCCCGTGCCACAAAGCGCACCATACTGCCTTGAATTTCCAATTTGATGATGTCCAGGGCGTCCCGCAGCTCATCCAGCGCCTCGCTGTCCAGGGCGGGACGGTAAACTGCCTGCACCTTGTGGATGCCCAGCTTCAGCTCGTCCAGCTCCTGCTCGAAGAGGACGCCGCCCTTGTGGATGAGTCCCACGTGGTCGCAGAAATCCTCCAGCTCCCGCAGGTTGTGGCTGGCGATGACCACGGTCATCTGCCGCTCGGCCGCCCGCTCGGAGATGACCCGCTTCAGCAGCTGGCGCATGACCGGGTCCAGGCCGTCGAAGACCTCATCCATGAGCAGGTACTCCGGCATGGTAGCCAGGGCACAGGTCAGCGCCGCCTGGCGCTGCATGCCCTTGGACATATTGTGGATCTTCATCTTGGGGTCCAGGGGGAAGATCTTTTGCAGGCGGGCGTATTCCTCGTCGCTCCAGTTGGGGTAGATGCGCCGGAAAAAGTCTGCCATATCCTTCAGGGCAAACTGGTTCATGAAATAGGGATAGTCCGAGACAAAGAACACCTTGCCCTTCACGGCCGGGTTCTCATAGGGCGCTTCCCCGTCCAGGAGCACCTGGCCGCCGTCCGGCTCGTAGACGCCGCAGATGCTGCGCAGGAGGGTGGATTTGCCCGCGCCGTTGCTGCCCACCAGGCCGAAGATGCTCCCCGGTTCCACCTGGAAGGAGACGGCGTCCACGGCGGTGACGTCGCCGAATTTTTTGGTAAATTCCTTTAGCTCGATCATAGTCGTTTCGCCCCCTTTTCCTGCAAATACGCCTCCCCTTCCTGCCGGATCTCCAGCGGGGTCATGCCGGCGTCCAGCGCCGCCTGGATGCCGGCCAGGAGAGCTTGCCGGCTGCGTCCCTTTTGCAGCTGCTTGGCCCGTTCCCCGTCACAGAGGAAGCTGCCCTTGCCCGGCACCGTCTCGATGACGCCGCTGTGCTCCAGCATCCGATAGGCCTTCTGCACCGTGTTGGGATTGATGGCCAATTCCTCCGCCAGCATGCGCACGGAGGGCAGTCGGCTGCCCGGCTCCAGGACGCCGCAGGCGGCCATCCGCTCGATGGACTCGCACAGCTGGTCGTAGAGGGGTTTCCGACTCCGATAGTCCAGTGTGATCATGCAGTCACCTCACTTTGCGTCCTCTCCCCCAGACTCCGTTCAGAAGCGCGTTCCGGGTTTGGGACGGTTGATCGTATGAACTGTATTATATCGTTTCATACAGTTTCCCCTAGGATACGCTATCCCCGTCCCCTTGTCAACCGCTTCCCGGTTACAATTTTGTTACACGTGTTTGCCCCGGATACGGTTCCGTTTTTTCCGCTCCCGAACCTTCCGGGTACACTTTTCCGCATTTTCACAGCTTTTTCCACGTTTTCGGCCATTTTTCTCCGGTTTCGGGGCTTTTCGGAACTTTTGCCGTGGTTTGCGTTGACATTTTTCGTTACTTCTTGTATACTGTTTTGTAATTGTTATGGAAACACATCGGTTTATTTTCCCCCGGCTCCCCCTTATGGTGCCGCCCGTCAGAAGAGAAAGGAACGACCCCCACTATGCATCCTATCAAACGTACCCTAGCCCTATTGCTCACCCTTTCCCTCTCCGTCAGCTGCCTGCCCGGCGCTGCGCTGGCAGTGGAGGAACCGGCTTCCTCTGCGTCCTCGGCCAGCACGCCGGTGGTAGTGGATATGCCTGCCGCGGAGGACTCCTCCGCGCCTGCTGACACCACAGAGGACTCGGCTGAGACCGACTCCCTCCCGGAACAGACGCCGGTCGCGGGCAACACGCCCACCACCGATGCGGAGGTGCAGGAGGCGCTGAACACCTTCGACCCCACCATTGATGACCCCCAGTATCGGAGGGAATACGCCCGGCATCAGGAGGCCGCTCAGGACGATGGCATTGCCACCTTCGCCGCAGGTTCCAACCCCTACACCAAGAAGACCTACAAACACACCCATGCCAAGACCAAGTACATCTACTATGGCATCGACGTGTCCCAGTGGCAGGGCACTGTCAACTGGAGCAAGGTCAAGGCGGACGGCATCTCCTTCGTGTTCATCCGGTGCAGCTATACCTCGCTGAAGTCCTTCAACCTGCACACCGACCCCAAGTTCACGGCCAACGTGACCGCTGCCGCTGCCGCCGGGCTGAAGGTGGGCGTCTACCACTACTCCGGCGCCACCTCCGCCACCGAGGCCAAGAAGGAAGCGGACTATGTGCTGAAGGTCATCAAGCCCTACAAGAGCAAGATCACCCTGCCGGTCATGTTTGACTATGAACCGGGGACCCGGGTGACGGCCAACTATAAAAAGACCTCCAAGACCACCCGCACCAAGTACGCCACCACCTTCTGCAACGCGGCCAAGGCGGCTGGCTACACCAGCGGCGTCTATTGCAGCACCAGCTGGTTCCCGGACTACTTCAACACCTCTTCCCTCAGCAGCTACTCCAACTGGGACGCCCACTGGGCCACCAAGAACACCTACACCGGCGCGTACGACTTCTGGCAGTACAGCGACGCCGGCAAGATCAGCGGCATCGGCGGCTCGGTGGACTGCAACTTCTGGTACACCAACACTAAGATCGCCGGTGCTGCCACGGACAACGGCGCTTTCACCGGCGACGCCACCCCCAAGCCAGAGGCCGCCTCCTCGGCACTGACCACCCCCTACGTGACCACCTCCTCGGTGAACTACCGCATGGCCCCCGGCACCAGCGGCACCAAGGTGGGAACGCTGGCCAAGGGGACGGTCATCGACCTGGTGTATGGCTACCACAAGACGGTGAACGGCGAGAAGTGGTACAAGTTCAACTACAACGGCCACGCCTACTACATTCATGAAGACTATGTGGACCGGGAGGTCCTGCAGAACCACACCGCCGCTCAGAACCTGACCTATCACGCCTCCGCCTCCACCTCCGCTGCCGCCAAGGGCACCTTCTCCGATGGTGCCAAGGTACAGGTGGTGCAGGGCGGCTCTCAGACCGCCAACGGCACCCAGTGGCACAAGGTAAAGGTGGGCAGCAGCTACTATTACGCCACCGCGAAGCATCTGACCCCGGCGGAGACCTTTATGGCCTCGGCTGCCAAGAAGAATGTGAATGTGCGTACCAAGGCGGGGACGAATCAGAAAAAAGCCACCTACATCTACACCGGCACCCCGGTAACCGTGGTGAACGGGAAGGCCGTGGCCGTCAGCGGGGAGCGTTGGGAACAGGTCAAGATCGGTTCCAAGTACTACTACATCCTGGGCAGCTATCTCACCAAGGCGTCCAGCTCCAAGGCGCTGACTGCCGCCAACACCACCGTCGTGCTGAAATACACCTCCCTCCCCTACACCGGCAAGGCGCTGACCCCCGCTGTGACTGTCACCTATAACGGCACCACGCTGGTCAACGGGACGGACTACGTTGTGACCTACTCCAACAACAAGGAACCGGGCACCGCTGCCGTGACGGTCACCGGTCAGGGCAGCTACCGAGGTTCCCTGTCCAAGACCTTCCAGATCACCGCCCTCACCGCATCCTATGTGACCACCGCCAAGATCAACTACCGCACCGGCCCCGGCACCAAGTACGCCTCCAAGGGGAAGGTAGCCAAGGGCAAGCCGGTGGAAGTGGTGTTCGGCTGGTATCAGACGGTGAGCGGGCAGAAGTGGTACAAGGTCAAGATCGGCGGCAAGTACTACTACATGCTGGGCAAATATCTGACCCAGGAGACCCGCGTGAAGTACACCACCACCGCCAAGGTCACCTATCGCTCCGGCGCAGGCACCAAGTATGCGTCCAAGGGCACGTTGGCCAAGGGCAGCGCGGTGCAGATCGTCAAGGGCTGGAGCAAGAAGGCCAACGGCTACACCTGGTACAAGCTGCGCCAGGGGAACAGCTACTATTACCTCCCCTCCACCTATCTGAAGAAGGCGGAGAGCGTGACCATGTACACCGCCAAATCCAGGGTCTACGTCCGCTCCGGTGCAGGCGCCCACCGCGCCATCGTCGCCTCCCTGGCAGCCAAAACGCCGGTGGCTGTCATCAACGGCAGACAGACGACCGTGGGCAGTGAGCTCTGGCAGATGGTGAAGATCAACACCAAATACTATTACATCTTAGGGTCTTACTTGCAGAAATAACAAAGCCTTCCCCCATTATGACCGCTCTTCCCTCTGTGGGAAGGGCGGTTTTCTTTCGTTTCGATATGTCTTTTAAGATTTTATTAAATTTTTCTTACGATTCATTAAGGCCTCCCGATTGCTTTTTCTCCTGAAATTGTGTATAATGGGGAAATACGTGGGGGAGGTTTCTACTTTCTCTCACAAATTCCCATGATATAGGTGGTATGCACGATGTTCTTCGACACCCATGCCCATTACGATGCCAGCTGGTTCGACAGCGACCGGGACGCCCTCCTGTCCGCTCTGCCCCAGTTCGGTATCGGCTTGATCGTCAATCCCGGCTGTGACCTGCCCTCTTCTCAGATGGCGGTGGAGCTGGCCCGGCGGTATGACCACGTTTACGCCGCGGTAGGCTTCCACCCCTCCGATCTGGAACACTTTTCCCCCGACTCTATCGACCAGCTGCGCGTGCTGGCGCAGGAGCCGAAGGTGGTGGCCATCGGTGAGATCGGGCTGGACTACTACTGGGAGAAGGATCCGGCGGCCCATGAGGTGCAGAAGGAGGCGCTGCGTTTACAGATGGCGCTGGCGCAGGAACTGGATCTGCCGGTGATCTTCCACGACCGGGAGGCTCACGGGGACAGTCTGGCCATCGTGCGGGAATTTCCCCAGGTGCGAGGGGTGTTCCACTGCTATTCCGGCAGTTTGGAAGACGCCAAGACCCTCATCCGCCTGGGCTGGAACCTGTCCTTCACCGGTTCCGTCACCTATAAGAACGCCAAGAAGCTGCCTGAGGTAGCTGCCTGGGTGCCGGAGGATCGGTTCATGATCGAGACCGATTCCCCCTACCTCCTCCCCTACCCGCGGGTCAAAGGGGAGAAGCGGAACGACTCCAGCAAGCTGCCCCGTATCGCCGCTAAGATCGCCGCTCTGCGCGGACTGACCGAGGCGGAGGTGGAGCGGATCACCACGGAGAACGGCAAAGCCTTCTTCCGCCTGCCCTAAGCGCCGCTCCCGCCATGCGACCTATCCACCCTACGACACGCAAGTACCCACGCACACATCAACAGGAGGCCCCCACATCATGAACTTGAAAAAGAAACTGACTTCCGTGCTCTCCCTGGTCCTGGCTCTGACCATGCTGCTCAGCAGCGCGGCCATGGCCACCAACCTGGCAGATGCGGAAGCGGGTTCCGCCAGCAGTTCCGTCACCGAACCGACCGAACCCACGGAACCCACCACCAGCAACCCCACTGACCCGGAAGAACCCACCGACCCGGCTGATCCGGAAGAGCCCACCGAGCCGACGGAACCCACCGACCCGACCACGCCTACCACTCCGGCTGATCCGACGGAACCGACCACCAACGACTCCGACGCCGATCCCTCCCCTGAGGTGATGACCGCGGCAAAGGGCTGGTCTGTCAACGAGGAGGGGCAGTGGAGCTTCCGCTACACCGACCTGAACGGCAAGGACGTCGTGGCCGGTGACGCGGTGAGCTATCCCGCCGGCAAGATTCAGGTGCTCTACATCCCCGAACAGGAGTGCATCGTTGACGGTGAGACTGTCACCCGTACCGCTGGCTTCTACGCCTTCTCCGAAGGTGTTTGGCTGGAGGCCTATGAGGCCGCTCAGGTCTCCTTCTACATCGTTGAGATCGACCTGGTAGAGGGCGGTCTTGCCAAGCAGAAGAGCGAAGACCTTCAGTACAGCAAGAAGCGCATGATGAACTTTACCGTGACCGACGGCGAGAGCAAGGGTGAGCTGTACAACGGCGCCAGAACCGAAGTCTGCAAGGCAGAGAAGAACAAGAAGCTCAAGCGCCGCTATGACAATGGCCTGCCCCGAAATGGCTGGGGTCTGGGCACCGATAAGAACCTGTACTACTACAGTGATGGCTTCTTCCAGACCTCCGTATCCAAGGGCAAACTGTACGACACCAAGACCAAAAACCGTTATCACCACTTTGAGGGCAAGCTGTACTATGCTTCTGACGACACTCTGACCAAGAAAAAGACCTCTCCTTATGCCGCTCCCTTCACCGGCCGTTGGACCAATCCCAAGGACGACGTGAGACGCCGCTACGAAAAGGGCGCCCTCTACAACGGCTTCGGCCTGGGCACCCAGGCTACCCCCTGCCTGTACTACTATGTAGATGGCCTGTACCAGAAGACCAAGGATAAGCATGGCAAGGTCATCTACAACGGCGAGAAGTCCAGAGAAGAAATGGAAGCCTTCCTGGGCGACGGTAAGGTCTGGAACAAGAAGCTGTATGTAGCCACGAAGAGCACCCTGGAGGGCACCAAAACCCAGCCCTATGCCGTTCCCCTCACCGGTTATCGGATGGTGAACAACAAGATGTACAAGTACACCAAGGGCACTCCCGTCCTGTTCACCGGTATCTACAACGGCACCGAAACGAACCTGAAGCAGTACAAGGGCTACTACTTTAAAAAGGGCGTCAAGCAGAAGCTCCCTGACGGCTGGAAGACTGTTGGCAAGAAGCGCTACTACATCAAGAACGGCAAGTATCTGACCGGCTGGCACTACATCAAGTACAACGGCGCCACCTATCGTTACTTCTTTGACAAGACCGGCGCTCAGGTGCAGGATCTGTTCTCCTATAACCGCGCCTATATGACGAAACCGATGTTGGTGCAGATCAACCGCTACACCCACACCACCGACGTCCTCCTCTACAACTCCGCGACCAAGAAGTATGACATCCCCGCCAAGAGCTTTGTCACTTCCACTCCCAAGGAAGCCGCTCACTTCAAGGTAGGCAGCTACAAGCTGGACTATCGTCGCCGTTGGTGGTCCTTCTTCGACCCCACCAGCCAGTCCTATGGCTACTATCAGTACGCCATCCGCATCAAAGGTACTCCCGCTGCGCTGCTCCACTCCTCCCGCTACTATGCAAAGCGGAACAACGCGCTGAAGGTGGGCAACTACAACCGTCTGGGCACCAACCAGTCCTACTACTGCATCCGTGTCCAGTGCGTCAACTCCAAGCTGCTCTATGACTGCGTGGGCAAGCAGGGTGCCGGCAAGATCAAGTGCAAGTACACCAACAGCAAGACCCCCGGCCCCAACGGGAAGGTCACTCTGTCGGCTACCACCGGCAAGCTGAAGAAGTCTGCCAAGTACGATCCCACCGATCCCGCCGCGAAGTAAGAGACCGATGAGAAACATCTGATCTCTCGCTAGGAACAAAACAACGCCCACACTGGTTTTCGTGACCGGTGTGGGCGTTTTGTCGTGCTTTTTCAGGGGTTATTTGATGACGTCCGCGAACTGTCCGCCTACCAGGTCACAGAGGGCCTGGGGGGACAGGATGACCTGCTCGCCGATCTTCCCAGCGGAGACGGCGATGACATCGTATTCCAGAGCGCTGGCATGGAAGGTGGTGAAAAAGGGCTTCTTCATGCCCACGGGAGAACAGCCGCCCCGAACGTAGCCGGTGAGGGGGAGCAGTTCGGCCACATGGAGCATGGCAACGTTCTTCTCGCCCACTGCTTTGGCGGCCTTTTTCAAGTCCAATTCCGCCGCCACCGGAATATCGAATACATAGTATTCCCCGCTGGCGCCGCGGGTCACCAGGGTCTTGAACACGCTCCCCGGCTCCTGCCCCAGGCTCTTGGCCACGGTCATGCCGTCTACGGCCACCCCCTCCTCGTGGGGGTATTCTTTGGCGGTGTATGGAATCTTTTTCTGATCCAGGATGCGCATGACGTTGGTTTTTTTCTGCTTTTTTCCCATGGAAATCCCCTCCCCCGTTTTTGGGCTTTTTCCCATTATACCAGACCAAAACCGTCGGGACAAGCGGTCACTTTTTATGTTCCCTCCATTGTATTTATGGGAGGAATTTGATATAATTTAAGTCAATCTTATTTTACATCTTTTCGATTGGATGGGCGTCAACCGCTGGGGGATTGACGTCATTGAGGAAGCGACAAACATGAAATTTAAGAACTGGACTTTGACCCCCTGTAACCCAAACGCCGCCGCGGAACTGGAATCCGCCGGCATCCCTCCCCTCTCCGCCCTCGTCCTGGCCGCCCGCGGCTTTGACCGGGGCGAGCAGGCCAAGGAATTTTTGAGCTGCGCCGTCTCCCGTCTCCATGACCCTATGACCATGAAGGGCATGCCGGAGGCGGTGGAGCGGATCGGGCACGCTCTGGCGGCAGGGGAAACCATCTGCGTCTATGGCGACTATGATGTGGATGGGATCACCGCCACCTGTCTGCTCACCGATTACCTGCGCAGCCAAGGCGGCACCGTCATCCCCTATGTGCCCGACCGCATCCGGGAGGGGTACTCCCTGAATCCGGAGACCATCGACTCCCTGGCGCAGCGTGGCGTGACCCTCATCATCACCGTGGACTGCGGCATTACCAACCTGGACGAAGTGACCCACGCCAGCTCGTTGGGGCTGGATGTGGTCATCACCGACCACCACGAGTGCAAGGAGCACTTGCCCGACGCCTGCGCCATCGTCAACCCCCATCAGCCGGACTGTTCCTACCCCTTCCAGGAGCTGGCCGGGGTGGGTGTGGCGCTGAAGCTGGTGCTGGCCTTGGGTGGTGCGGAGCGACAGGACGCGCTGCTGCTGGAATATGCGGATCTGGCCGCCATCGGCACGGTGGCGGATGTGATGCAGCTCACCGGCGAGAACCGCTCCATTGTGACCTTGGGACTGAACCTCATCCCCAACACCCGGCGGGTGGGGCTGGCCATGCTGCTGAAGGAGTCCCGCATCAACGAAAAACCCATCACCGCCTCCTTTATCAGCTTTTCTCTGGCGCCCCGCATCAACGCGGCCGGCCGGATGGGCTGTCCCTTTTTGGCGGTGGATTTATTGCTCACCGATGATCCGCTGCTGGCAGCGGAGCTGGCCCAGAAGCTGTGCCAGCTGAACCGAGAACGGCAGCTGGTGGAGCAGGACATCTTCAGTCAATGCACCACCCTGCTGGATCAGCGTCCCGCCCTGCGGGGCAGCGCCATCGTTTTGGCCGGGGAGAACTGGCATCAGGGTGTGGTGGGCATCGTGGCTTCCCGGCTGGCAGAACGGTATGGAGTGCCCACGTTTATGATCTGCTTAGAGGGCGACCGGGGCAAAGGCTCCTGCCGCAGCAGCGGTGGGTTCCCGCTGTTCTCCGCGTTGGAGCAGTGCAGCGACCTGCTGGAGGGCTTCGGCGGCCACGCCCAGGCGGCGGGGTTCACCATCACCGCCCAACAGATTCCCGCCTTCCGGCGCAAAATGTGCCAGCTGGCGGATGCTTACGCGCCTTTGAAGGAGGGCGGCAGCGACCTGGTGTTGGACGCGGTGCTGCCCAATCAGCTGCTGACCTTGGAAAATGTGGAGGCGCTGGAGGCATTGGAGCCCTTTGGCACCGGCAACCCCCGTCCCACCTTCCTGGTGGAGCATGCCACCCTGCTGAGCTACTCCTGTGTGGGCGGCGGGCGGCACACCCGGATGCAGGTGGACTGCGATGGGGTCATTTTGGACGCCATCTTCTTCTCCACTACTCCCCGTGCCGCCGGGCTGCGCAGTGGGATGCGTCTGGACTTGGCCTGCTATCCCCAGGTGAACCAATTCCGCGGCTGCCGCACGGTGCAGCTGCTCATCACCGACATCCGGCGGGCGCTGTCCCCGGCGATGGTGGATCTGCGCATCTATCAGCGCTTCCGGGCAGGCGAGGTGCTGAGCAATCAGGAGCTGCTGCGACTCCTGCCCCAGCGGCAGGACTTTGTGGCCACGTGGCGTTATCTGGCTCATTACGCCGGTGACGGTACGCTGATCGAACAGCCCTTGGCGCTATCCAACCACATCGCCCGCACCTTTGGCCTCCCCTGCGGCTGCTCCCGGACGCTGATCTGTCTGGACGTGTTGCAGGAGCGGGGCTTGATCGACCTGGCCGCCGAACCGGAGGTGCTGCGCATCACCCTGCGTCAGGTGGAACAGAAGGTGGACTTAAATGATTCCACCATCCTGCAACAGCTGCGTCAGCTGCTGGAGGACGCTTAACACGATTTTCAACTTTTACCGGAGCCAGAGAAAAGGAGGCGTTTTTATGGACCCTATGCTGCACTACTACAATGAACTGGAACGGCACGTGCTGTCCTACAATCCAGCTTTGGACAAAACGCTTCTGTACAAGGCGTACTGCTACGCCGCCAAAGCCCATGAGGGACAGACCCGAAAGGATGGTTCCCCCTACATCACCCATCCTCTGGCTGTGGCCAACATCGTGGCTGACCTGAAGCTGGACACGGACGCCCTCTGTGCCGCTCTGCTCCACGACTGCATTGAGGACACCAAGAGCACCCACGAGGACATCAGCCGGGAGTTCTCCCCCACCATCGCCGATCTGGTGGAGGGGGTCACGAAGCTGACGAGAATCAACTACGTGTCCATGGAAGAGAAGCAGATGGAGAATCTGCGCAAGATGCTCATGGCCATGAGCAAGGACATCCGGGTCATCCTGGTCAAGCTCTGCGACCGGCTGCACAATATGCGCACGATGCAGTATCAGACGCCGGAGAAACAGCGGGAAAAGTCCCGGGAGACCTTGGAGATCTACGCCCCCATCGCTCACCGGTTGGGTATGCAGCGCATCAAGTGGGAGCTGGAGGACCTGTCCCTGAAATACCTGGACCCCATCGGCTATCAGGAGATTGAGGACGCCCTGGCCAAGCAGGAACAGCGGAACAAGGAGTTCATGGTGGCCACCAAGGTACACATCCAGCACCGGCTGGAGGAGGAGGGCATCCACTGCACCATCACCAGCCGGATCAAGCACATCTACTCTATTTACCGCAAAATGTTCGCCCAGCAGAAGACGTTGGGAGAGATCTTCGACCTGTGCGCCTTCCGCGTCATCGTGGACGATGTGGGGGAGTGCTACAACGTGCTGGGGCTCATCCACGATATGTACAACCCGGTGCCTGGCCGGTTCAAGGACTACATCTCCACCCCCAAGCCCAACCTGTATCAGTCCCTCCACACCACCGTCATCGGCAACGCCGGTATCCCCTTCGAGGTGCAGATCCGCACGTGGGAGATGCATGAGACCGCCGAATACGGCGTGGCTGCCCACTGGAAGTACAAGGAAGGGCTCGCCAACGCGGAGGTCAGCGGTGAGAACACCTTTGAGTGGGTACGCCGTCTGCTGGAGAGCCAGGAGGATACGGACGCGGAGGAATTTGTAGGTTCCCTGAAGGTGGACCTGTTCTCCGACCAGGTGTTCGTGTTCACCCCTCAGGGGGAGGTCAAAGGCTTGCCCGCCGGTTCCACCCCCATCGACTTCGCCTACTCCGTTCACTCCGCTGTGGGCAACCACATGACTGGTGCTAAGATCAACGGGCGCATCGTGCCCTTTGAGACCAAGCTGTCTAACGGCGACATTGTGGAGATCTTGACCTCCAAGTCCGCCAAAGGCCCCAGCCGGGACTGGATGAAGCTGTGCAAGAGCAACGAGGCGCGGAACAAGATCCGCCAGTGGTTCAAGAAGGAGCGGCGGGCGGACAACATCGTTCACGGCCGTGCGGCCTTCGAGAGTGAGCTGAAACGGGCGGGTTTCTCCATGTCCATGATCTCCAGCGAGGAGAATCTGCCCCGGATGCTGAAAAAGCTCCAATACAGCACCCTGGAGGATCTGTATGCCGCCATCGGCTACGGCGGGATGACCGCTCTGAAGGCGGTCAACCGCATCCGCAATGAGATCTTGCAGATCAACAAGGAGCGGAAGGATCAGAATGCCGCGCAGGAACTGATGGCGGCGGAAGCGCAGACCCAGACCATGCACATCAAGACCTCTCTGCCTCCCGACCCGCCTCCTGCCAAGAAGCACTGTTCCAAAAACGGCATCATTGTGGACGGCCTGGACAACTGCCTGGTCAAGTTCGCCAAGTGCTGCACCCCTGTCCCCGGCGACCCGGTGGTGGGGTTCATCACCCGCGGCTACGGTGTCTCCGTCCACCGGCAGGACTGTCCCAACGCCACGCCGGAGAAACGGGCGGCGGAGAAGGGCCGTTGGGTGCCGGTGTCCTGGAGCATGGGCAATCTGGACGCCTATCCGACCACGCTGGAGCTGTCCGCCAAGGATCGGAGCAACCTGTTCCTGGATGTGGCGGCCACCTTGTCCGCAGCTAAAATCCGGGTGGACTCCATCACCGCCAAGGGCACGCCGGACGGGTTCGCCATCGTCACCGTCCTGGTCAGCGTCCGAGACCGGGAGGAGCTGGATATGGTCATGAAAAAGCTCTCCTCCATCCGAGACGTGCTGGGCGTCCAGCGCGCCAAGGGGTGACCCCCCTGTCCCTCCCGCACTCTGATACGAGAGGTATCTCCCTATGAACAATACGAAATTTTCCACCTTCCGGCAGTTTTTGGCCAGCTTCGTCTTCCTGACCGCAGGCGCTGCGTTGGCCGCCTTTGCGCTGGAAGAGTTTTTGGTCCCCGCCACCATTTTGGACGGGGGCATCGTGGGTGTCAGTATGATCGTCAGCCAGCTGACTCCTATCGCACTGGGTGTGCTCACCTTTGTGCTCAACATCCCCTTCCTCATCATCGGCACCAAGAACATGGGCCTGCGCTTTCTCATCAGCGCCGGTTACTCCATGACCCTCTTCTCCGTCCTCCTCTCCGTCTTTGCCGGGCTGAAACCGGCCACCTCGGAACCGCTCCTGGCAGTGGTGTTCGGCGGGGTGCTGCTGGGGGCTGGCGTGGGGCTGGTGCTCCGGGGGGGCGGCTGTCTGGATGGGACGGAGACGGTGGCGCTGCTCATCAGCCGCAAGACCAACTTCTCCGTCGGTCAGATCGTCTTTTCCATCAACATCATCATCTACGCCGCAGCCGGTCTGCTCTTTGGCTGGGATCGTGCCCTGTACTCCCTGCTGACCTACTTCATCACCTTTAAGGTCATCGACATGGTGGAAAACGGCATGGAAGAGGCCAAGTCCGTGATGATCATCACCCAGGACGGCACCGCCATGGCGGAGACCATCTTCCAGCAGCTGGGCCGTACCTGCACCATTTTGGACGGCACTGGCCTCATCAGCGGCCACAAGGCGGTGCTGTACTGCGTCATCACCCGTTTGGAGCTGCCCGCCATGCGGCGCATCATCCACAACGCCGACCAATCCGCCTTTGTGACCGTCTCCGACGTGGGCGAGATCATCGGCAACCACATCAAGCAGCTGCCGCCCCAACCGGCGGAGGCTGGCGACGAAACTACCTAACCCCTAACGAGAAAGGACGTGTCCCCTCATGCGTGCTGTTGTCACCCGTGTCTCCTCCGCCTCCGTCACCATCGACGGGAAGGTCAATGGTCAGATCGGCACCGGTTATCTGGTGCTGCTGGGCATCGGGCCGGAGGATACCTCCGCCCAGGTCATCCGGCTGGCGGATAAGATTTGCAATCTGCGGGTATTTTCCGATGAAAATGGGAAAATGAACTTGAACCTGGAGGCGGTGGGCGGCGCTCTGCTGGTCATCAGCCAGTTCACCCTCTACGCCGACCTGAAATCTCGCCGTCCCGGCTTCTCCAAGGCGGCCAAGCCAGACGTGGCTATCCCCCTGTACGAGGAATTTCTGGACGCCTGCCGGAGCCGTGGGTTCCAGGTGGAGCACGGGGAGTTCGGGGCGGATATGCAGGTTGCCTCCGTCAACGACGGGCCGGTGACCCTGCTCTTTGACACGGATACCCTATAAGTACCCGCCAGCAACGGCGGAACCGATACCAGTCAACAAGAAAGAATGGAGGACCCAAACCCTATGTTTATCAAATCCTTTACCGTGGGCCCGGTGGCGACCAACTGCTATCTGGTGGCCGATGAGACAACCAAAAAGGGCGTCATCATCGATCCCGGCGATCAGGGCGAGCGCATTGCTCAGTTCGCCAAGGAGAGCGGCTACGACTTTGAAAAAATCCTGCTGACCCACGGCCACTGGGATCACACCAATGGTCTGGACGGCCTGGTGCCCAACCTGAACCGGAACATCCCCATCTACGTCCATCAGCTGGACTATCCCGGCCCCGACACCGGCTTTGGCAAGTCTGACCTGAGCGCTTTTAAGGATCAGATCCGCTTCTACAAGGACGGCGAAACGTTGGAGATGGGCGTGGAGACCATCATCGTCCTCCATACCCCCGGTCACACCCCCGGCAGCGTCACCCTGGCCATTGGCGACAACCTGTTCACCGGCGACACTCTGTTCTGCGGCAGCTGCGGCCGTACCGATTTCCCCGGCAGCAGCCCCAAGGATATGATGGTGTCCCTGTGCTGTCTGGCGGTCATCGACGGTGACTACAACGTCTATCCCGGCCACGACCGGAGCACCACCTTGGACTTTGAGCGCAAGAGCAACCCCTTCATGCGCTACGCCATGGAGAAGTTCGGCCGGAAGTAAACATCACACCCGACAGTCGCTGTCCCCCACGCCGGGTACAGCGGCTGTTTCTCTCATTTCATCCACAGGAGAACCACGCCCATGAAACTCTATCTTTCCGGCCACGATTACCGCTACGCCGTCGAACAGAGCCTGCTCACCCTCTTCCCTGACCAGCGTCCGGAGTACCCCGACACAGACCCCAGCGCCGACGATGACGCCGCCTGGTCTACGCTGCAGATGCCCCAAGAGGGGCAGGAGAATATCTCCGCCTCCGCCTGCATCCAGTACCAGGGACGGACGTCCACCGCCTTTTCCTGGTGTCCGGTGACGGAACTGACCGGCGGGCTGGTGAACGACCGGGTGCTGCAGCGGCTCATCAAGCAGTCCTTCTACAAGGCCACCGTCCAGCTGACCGGGAAGTATCTGCCCTGGGGGATGCTCACCGGCATCCGGCCGGCGAAGCTGGCGTCCCGTGCGCTGGAAGCTGGCATGAGTTTGGAGGAAGTGCATACCCTATTCTGGGACACCTATTTCGTCTCCCAGTCCCGGACGGAGCTGGCGCTGGACGCGGCGCAGGCGGGGTTGACGGTGAAGCGGAGCCTGAAACCAGATGAGATCTCCCTCTACATCGGCATCCCCTTCTGCCCCACCCGCTGTGCCTATTGCAGCTTCGTGTCCGCTGATGTGCAGAAGGCGCTGAAGCTGGTGGAGCCGTATCTGGATGGGCTGTGTCGGGAGATGGCGGCCAGCGCGGAGTATCTCCGGCAGGCGGGGTTGTATATCCGCACCATCTACATCGGCGGCGGCACCCCCACCACCCTGACCGCACCTCAGCTGGAACGGCTGCTGACCCAGGTGGAAACCTGCTTTGACCTGTCCCGGCTGACCGAGTACACCGTGGAAGCCGGGCGGCCGGACACCATCACGGCGGACAAAATGGCGGTCTTGATGGCCCACAAAGTGGATCGGGTGTCGGTGAATCCCCAGTCCATGGAGGACACGGTGCTGGAGGCCATGGGGCGGAGCCACACGGCGGCGGACATTTTGGACGCCTACTCCATCGTCCGGCAGGCGGGCATCCCCATGGTGAACATGGACTTGATCGCCGGGCTGCCTAAGGACAGCTTGGAGGGATTCCAGTACACGTTGGAACAGGTGCTGGAATTGGCGCCGGAGAACATCACGGTGCATACGCTGGCACTGAAAAAAGGCTCCCGGCTGGCTATGGAGCGGCAGGGGCTGCCCTCCGGCGCAGAGACCGCCGCCATGCTGGAATACGCCTGGAAGCGGCTGCGGGAGGCGGGGTATCTGCCCTACTACCTGTACCGGCAGAAGTATATGTCCGGCGCATTGGAGAACATCGGCTGGTGCAAGCCTGGGTGCGAGGGCATCTACAACATCTGCATCATGGAGGAGCTGCACACCATCCTGGCTCTGGGCGGCGGCGGTTCCACCAAGCTCACCGACCCGGCGACGGGCAAAATTGTCCGCATCACCAACCCCAAGTATCCCCACGTCTACCTGGAACGGGTGGAGCAAGTATGCCAGAACAAGGCGGAGCTGGTGCCCTTCCATCTGGCCTTGCGGCGACGGGCGGAGGAGACAACCTGATGGAGGAAGGAAGGTCGGCCTATGGCATATCAACTCAGTGACATCAACCGGATGGCAGCCCGTGCGCCGGAGGAATTTTTGGCGGAGGCGGACGCTGCGTTTCAAGAGAAAATCTGCGCGGCGGCAGATAAAATTGCCAACAACCTGCGGCAAAGCCCCATCGTCCTGCTCTCCGGCCCCTCCGGGTCGGGCAAGACCACATCGGCACTGAAAATTGACCAGGAGCTGAATCAACGGGGCATCCGCACCCACACCATCTCCATGGACAACTATTTCCGTCCCATCTCCCCGGAGTACACCCCGCGGACGTCCGATGGGCTGTACGACCTGGAATCTCCACTCTGCATGGACATGGATTTGCTCAACGAGCACTTCGACGCCCTGAACCGGGGAGAGGAAATCTGCGTGCCCTACTACGACTTCGCCCGGAACCTGCGGGACACCAGCCGATGCGAGGCCATCCGGCTGGGGAAGGATGAAGTGGTGGTGTTTGAAGGCATCCATGCCCTCAATGACGACCTGGGTGGTCGGCATCCGGAGGCGTTCAAAATCTACCTGTCCGCTCGCTCCAACATTGTGGACGGGTCGGAGACGGTGTTCAAAGGCACCTGGATCCGGCTGACCCGCCGGAGCGTTCGAGACATGAACTTTCGAGGCAGCGACGTGACCTCCACCTTCGCCCTGTGGGCCAACGTGCGGCGGGGGGAGAAGCTGTACATCTCTCCGTACAAGTACCGTGCCAATCTGATTTTGGACACCGCCCTTCCCTATGAGGTGTGTGTGTTCCGTCAGTATGCCCCCATCCTGCGCCAGGCACTGCCTCGGGAGAACGTGCGGCAGCGGGAGATGGCGCGGATGATCGACGCATTTTCCCAGTTCGTGCCCATTGACCCGAAGCTGGTGGCGGCGGACGCTTTGATTCGAGAATTTATTGGGAAAGCCGATTTGGCATGAAAAAACACCTTGGAAGATTCCAAGGTGTTTTTTATTCGGATAGATTAGAGCAGGCCCTGAATCAGGATGACCAGGATGAGGATGGGCAGGATCCACTGGAAGTAGGGCTTGAGCCACCGGGGGAGCTTGGGGCCGTCCTCGCCCTTGTTGACCTCGGCCAGGTACTTGTCAAAGCCCCAACCCCACTTGCTCACGCAGAAGAGCAGGAAGACAAGGGAGCCGATGGGCAGGAGCAGATTGCTGACCAGGAAATCCTCGCTGTCCAGCACGTCACGGCCGCCGATGAAGGTCAGGTCGCTCCACAGGTTGTAGCCCAGGACGCAGGGCAGGCTGGCCACAGCCAGGACGATGCCGTTGACGATGGCGGCCTTTTTGCGGCTCCAGCCGAAGGTGTCGATGCACATGGCCATGATGTTCTCAAACACCGCCAGGACGGTGGAGAAGCTGGCAAAGACCATGAACAGGAAGAACAGGGTGCCCCACAGGCGGCCGCCAGCCATGTTGACGAACACGTTGGGCAGGGTGTCGAAGATGAGGGACGGGCCCTGGTTGGGTTCCACGTTGAAGGAGAAGCAGGCGGGGAAGATAATCATGCCGGACATGAGGGCGACAAAGGTATCCAGGGCGCAGATGCGGACGGATTCGCCGGTCAGGCGGTGTTCATCGCCCATGTAGCTTCCGAAGATTTCCATCGCAGCGATGCCCAGGCTCAAGGTGAAGAAGGCCTGATTCATGGCGGCGGTGATGACGTTGCCCAGGCCGTTCTCCTTGATGCTGTCCACGGAGGGGAGCAGATAGAACTTCATGCCCTCGGCGGCGCCGGACAGGGTGAGGCTGTGGACAGCCAGGACGACGATGAGCACCAGCAGTGCCAGCATCATGCCCTTAGTGATGCGTTCCAGGCCATTCTGCAGGCCGAAGCTGCACACGATGAAGCCGGCCAGCACCACCACTTCCGTCCAGATGGCCATTTCGCCGGGGGAGGACAGGAGGTTGCCAAAGACGGCGCTGACCGCCTCTGTGGCCATGCCCTGGGAGAAGGTGCCCGTGAGGAACTTGAAAAAGTAGCTCACCATCCAGCCGGTGACGGTGGTGTAGTACATCATGAGTAAGTAACAGCCCAGCAGGCAGAACCAGCCGTGGATGTGCCACTTCTGGCCGGGCTTTTCCAGGGCCTTATAGCCCAGGACGGCGCTGCGCCGGCTGGCGCGGCCCACCGCCAGCTCCATGGTCAGGACGGGGACGCCCATGATGAGCAGGCAGATCAGGTAGAACAGGACAAAGTAGCCGCCGCCGTACTGACCAGCAACGTACGGGAAGCGCCAGACGTTGCCGATCCCAATGGCGCAGCCTGCACTGACCAGCAGGAAGCCAAGGCGGGAGCGGAAATTTTCTCGTTTCATGGTTTTCTCTCCTCTTTCTCACAAGATGTTCTTATTTTACCGTGGATAGATAGGCTTTACAAGGGGGATTTGGGTATGATAAGATAAGAGAAAGTTATGCTATGACAAAAGCGTCTGATTTGTCTGTGAAACAACCTTTGGACCATTGTTTTTGGTGCGGGTACACTTTCCAGGATACGGTACATCATACAGAGAATCCCGTTCCGCGCTTTCCCAGTCTAGGAGGTCTTTATGAACCAAAACCAACTGAAATACTTCGTCGCCGCCGCCGAGACCCGCAGCTTCACCAAGGCGGCGGAGCAATTCTACATCTCCCAGACCGCCATCACCCAACAGATCCGCCAGCTGGAAGCCTCTCTGGGCTGCGCGCTGTTCGACCGGAGCACCCGACCGGTGACGCTGACGCCGGCGGGAAAAATGTTCCTGCTGGAGGCAAAGGCCATCTTGGAGCGGATGAGCCAGGCCGCGCGGCGGGTTCATGACGCTTCGGTGGGGCTCAGCGGCAGCCTGCGAGTGGGGTATCTGCGGGGATATGAACGGAGCGATCTGTCAGTGCTCATGCAGCGGTTCCATCAGCAGAACAGCAACGTGCTCATCACCTTCTACCGCTGCTCCACCGATGTGCTGGCGGCTGGGCTGCTCCATCATGTGTACGACATCATCTTCACCTGGGACAGCACCAACCTGAAACAGCAGGAGGGCATCGACTTTTTGGTGGTACAGAAGGCCAAGCTGGTGGTGGCGCTGTATGCCGGGCATCCCTTTGCCCAGCGGCGGCAGCTGCGGCGGGAGGAGCTGCGGGGGGAGAACATTTTGTATATGTCCCCCTCAGACGCCGATGACTCCTACGGTGACGCCTTTTTCATGCAGCTGTACAAGTCCGCCGGGTACAAGCCCAACATTTTGTTCCGCTCCTCGGACACGGAGAGCATCCTGATGATGGTGGCGGCGGAGGAGGGCATCTCCATTCTGCCGGACTACTGCACGGACAAGCTCTATCATGCGGACAACCTGGTGTTCGTGCCGCTCATCGGCGATGGCGAAGAGGAGGAGATCATCGCCGCTTGGCTGAAGGACAACCAGAACCCGGCGTTGGAACATTTTCTCACCGATCTGCGAGAGTGTCCCGACTTGGCTCAGCTGTCCCAACGATGACAAAGCACCCAGCCGATGGCTGGGTGCTCCTTTGCGCTATTTATCCTTCCGTCAGCTCCCGCCGACGTTTTTTGGTGAGCTTGCTGAAGATCAGCTGATAGGAGCGGTCGCAGAACTGTTTCAGCTGATCTTGGGACAGGCTGCCGTCCAGAAAGATGGTGTTCCAATGGGTCTTGTTCATGTAGAACCCGGGCAGGATGTCCTCCGGGTATTCCGCCCGCAGGGCAATGGCCAACTCCGGCTCGCATTTCACGGTGAGCAGGGGGCGGCAGTCGTAGCCCTTGTGCTCCGGGCCGGGCTGGCAGAGGGCAGCGAACAGCTTGCCGTCCAACAGGTAGCGGTGCCACTGCCACTCCTCCTTCCAATCGTAGGTCACGCCGGGGTGGGCGCGGAGGAATGTATCTAACCAGGCGTATCGGTTCAGCATAGGTGGCTCCTTTCTCCTCAAAAGTTGGGGTGGTAATTGATGCAGAGGAACACGGCCTGCTCCGTCTGCCGGTTGTGGTAGGTGTGGGACACGGACGAGGCAAAGCCCAGGGAGTCTCCCGGGTGCAGGGTATAGGACTCCGTCTCGGTCTCCAGAGTCAACTCCCCTTCCAGCACGTACAGGTATTCCTGGGATTTGGGGGGATGGGCGATGGAGACGTTGGAGGAGTTGGGGTCCAGCTCCACCCGAAACAGCTCGAAGTTGCGCTTGGGGGAGGTGGTGAAGTAGCAGAAGATGCGATAGTGATGGTTCTCGTTGGCCTGCATCACCGTCTCCTGCTGCCGCACCAAGGTGGACTCCGGCTCCACCCCCTCCATAAGGCGGGAATAGGGGACGTTCAGCCCTTTGGACACCTTGATGATGGTGTTGATGGTGGGGTTGCTCTCCCCCTTCTCCATGTCGGACAGGATGGCCTTGCTGACCCCAGACTCCTTGGCCAGCTGCCCCAAGGTCAGGCTGCGCTCCGTCCGCAGCTGCTTCAAATTCATGGCGATGATCTGTCCCAAATCCCAATCCATCTGCTTGCTCCTTTTCCGGTTGACAAATATATCGAACAGTTGTAAGATATATTGCAACATCGTTCGATAAACTGTCTTTGCGTTCGATGTATGATACCTTCATTATACAAAAACCCTGCCGCAAAGGCAAGGGAGATTGGAGTTGAGACGAGATGAAACGAAAAGCCCTTCGGGCGGCCTTCCCCTACACCGTATCTATTTGGGTGGAATTTCTCTTTTTAGGACTATCCTACGGCCTGCTCATGAAGAGCATGGGTCTGCCCATCTTCTACATCCTGGCCATGAGCGTCTTCATCTTTGCCGGCTCCATGGAGTTCGTCACGGTGAACTTGCTGGCGGGCACTTTCCAACCCCTCAACGCCTTCATCATGACCCTCATGGTCAACGCCCGCCACCTGTTCTATGGCTTGGCCATGCTGGGCAAGTATCGGGACATGGGGTGGAAGAAGGGGTATCTCATCTTCGGGATGTGCGATGAGACCTTTGCCCTGAACAGTGCCATCACCCCGCCGGAGGGGGTGGATCGGGGTTGGTTCTACTTCTTCATCACCCTGCTCAATCAAATGTACTGGGTGTCCAGTGGCGCATTGGGCTATCTGGTGGGCTCCGCCCTGCCCATCAACACCACGGGGGTGGACTTCATTTTGACCGCCCTCATCACCGTCCTCTTTCTGGGGCAGCTGGAGGGCAGGGAGAAACAGCGCTCGGGCTGGATGGGACTGGGCATTGCCCTGGTGTGCCTGCTGGTGCTGGGCAGCAAGAACTTCATCCTGCCTGCCCTGGCGCTCATCGTCCTCTGCGTCTGCCTGGACGGCAAGCGGGAACCCAAGGAACGGGAGGGATCGGTATGACCGTAACAGAACGCATCCTCACCATCGCCATGGTGGTACTGGGCACCGTGACCACCCGGTTCCTGCCCTTCACCCTCTTCCCGGAGGGGAAAAAGCTGCCGGATGCCATCGTCCGGCTGGGTCGGGTGCTGCCGGCGGCGGTCATGGGCTTTTTGGTCATCTACTGCCTGAAGGACGCTTTGTTCACCGCTTATTATGGTCTGCCAGAGCTGATCTCTTTGGCCTGCGTGGTGGTGGTTCACCTTTGGAAACGGAATATGGTGCTGAGCTTGGTGGCTGGCACGGTGCTGCATATGGTTTTGGTGCAGTGCTGCTTTGTGTGATTAAACTCTTTTCTGCACCTTGGCACTTAATTGACAAAAAGCCCGACATAAAGTCGGGCTTTTTGCAAATTATTAGGAACAACAATGCCGCAATCATTTGGCACTTTTTTTATCAGCAACAGTCTCTGTCGAGATTTGATCCCTGACAACAATAAGTTTATCTAATGCGCGAGTGTACGAAACATATTTTTCATTGTCAGACATCTGATCGACAATTACAACGACAGCCTCAAATTCCAACCCCTTTGCAATTTCAACGGGAATCACGCAAAGCTTTCGTACATCAACTACTTTCCATGAGACATCCTGACCCGCAAGAAACTTACGCAGTACCTTCCTGATGTTTTTTAGCCCATACCGATGGATGATTGCAACTCTATATTCAGGATTTTTCTTTTTAATCTCTGAAATTTGCTGAACTGCTGTCTGAAGGTCGAACTCAAGAACAGGTTCACCCGATATACCAATCGGATAAACCTCCGCCCCAAACTCTTTATTGCAAAACTCTGTTATCTGTGAGGTATTTCTGTAATTTTCGTTGAGTACATATATATTTCCATTCGTAACATCTTCGATTTCCTCCCACTCTGCGACGCTCTTATAGCTATATACAGCCTGGTTAATGTCACCATACAGATTAAAAATACATTGCTTCCCAAGCACATTTTTAAGAAGTCGATACTCTGCGACGGAAATGTCTTGCGCTTCATCAATATTCAAAAAGTAATCTAAATTTGGCAGGTTCGAATAATAAAGCCAACAATAGAGCAATTTTAAATAGAGCTTATGTCTATAATTTAGTTCTTCATACCTTTGCTCATGTGCCTTATAAACCTCACGCAAATTTTGCAGCATGACATTTTCAAAAATCGCCCCAATCTGCAATTTTTTTAACACCTCACGACACTTTGCGATATAGTCCCCTTCTCTTGAGGCAAGATCATACTGCGCACTTTTTTCCTGTTCCTGCTCCTTTTGCTTTTTGTTCTTTTTCGCCGAATCCAGTTGCTTCACTATATTGGCACAGGCCGCCTGTTGCTCTTCATAACTGGAAAGCACCACCTTACACTCTTCATATGTTTCCAGTGATAACCCTTTTTGTGCATTCGGCAACTCTAATCCAGAAAACAATTTTAAGCACGCTTCCCATGAGGAAATTTTTGTCGTATTGGAACTGATGTTTTCATCCATAGAGCGAATTGTTTCATCAAGTTCTGTAATGTTAGCTTTTAATGTACTAGCAGATTTATTTAGTGTGCTTTGTTTTGACTGTATCTCCTTCATTTGACCTATAATCAGCTGAGAAACGGTCAATGTAAACCGATTTTTATTTTCAATAATGTCCTTTTGAAGCTTATTCCGTTTAACAAAATTGTATGTTGGCGTTTTATTGTAAGCCGCTTCTGCTTCAACGATCTCTGCAATCAGTTCCTCCCGCTCAGCCCGTATTAGCTCACTCACAGCATCATTCCGTTGAATGAACTGATCAAAATCAGAATACATACTAGTTCCATCAGAGAATAATTGAAGAAGTTCCGCATAGTGTTCAACTTCTAATTTTGCTTCTCTAAATTGCTTTTGAAGTCCCGCCTTTTTATCACTTAGCTTTCCCCGCTCGGCTTTGTATTCTTCTACTTCATCACCTAATACCGAAAGCTCAAGCTCAAGCCACATCACAACTTGCTCTTTTATATTTTTGAGCCGATCATATGCACGATCAAGCTTCAGCTGTGCCTCGATTATGCTTTTTTCAAGTTCCGCTAATTCTATCTCCTGCGCTTTAACCTTTGCAACAGTAGATGTAATCTTACGCATCCCTTCCTTAAGCTGACTTACCACGTCATGATTATGGGTACTAGTATTGGGATAATCAAGTTCAAAATTCTGAAAAAGTGCTCGAAGTTCTACTTCATCTAACTCATCTAGGATTTTTTCCCAATATTTATGATAATGAACCATCGAACCAAACAAATATGGAATGGAGTAAATTTCTGTCAGCAAATCAACTCCCAAGACTTTTTCATTTTTCACATCCGTTTTTACATCAGTTCCACTTAGATAATGTTTAACAAGTGATGCATAGTATTCTTCCACAGAGAGCCGTTCAATTGAAGTTAGTTCCAGTTGTTCACTCAAATCATAAATGTGTGCGTTGAAAAACCGATTGGGCGTAATTATTTTCACACCCTTTAAAGACATATTAGGGTTGTTGAACTTCAAGTACGAAAGACGGTGCAACAAAATCATTGTCTTTCCTGAGCCAGCACAACCTTGCACAACAAAGCTTTCTGTTAGAGGCTTCCGAATAATTTCATTTTGATTGCATTGGATTGTGCGAATAATATCAGTCAGGCGATGATGCCTTCTTTTATCTTTTAGCACGTCAATCAAAAATGGGTCAATTATCTCACCATCAAGAGAGACTGTTTCGCCGTCATATTCTGTCTTGTAACTAATGAGTTTTTGATCTTCTATCTTAAATGCCCGGCGCAACGCTAAAAGATATTTCATTCCTTTCACACAGAACTCTGTTTGATTTTTAGCAGAGTAGCACATACCTATTTCACTACGCCAATCAATAACGATAATATTTGCCCCGTCTTGAATTCCCTTTTTTCCAATATAGCATATTAAACTTTCGTCCTCGTCTTCGATATCTAAATCAATCCGGGCAAAATAGGGTGATGATTGGCGCATACGATATAGTTGTGCTTCTTCGTTGGCAGATTCACATTTTTTGATAGGCTCAAATATCCTCACCTGATCTTCATAATCTACGCCTGAATAACCATGAATTTCATCGTTTAAATCATAAGTTGTTTTTTCATATTGAGAAGCAAGCGAATCTAGTTTAGACTCAACTTCAGCGAGTTTCTTTTCTTCTTCCTGGAACACTTTATCCATTGCTACACCTCTCTATTTCTATATACCACGAACACTGTGAGAGATTAAAGCTATCCATTCACACTAACAATCACTTTACCACATATTGTATCGACCGTCAATATATGCCCATTCACCAGTTAGCCTAGTAGTTACTAGGTATACGCCTTTTGTCCCCCCTCTATTTCATTGCATTTAGAGGGGGGATATGTTACCATATGGATGACCCAAAACCCTAACGGTTTCCCAACGACGGGACGGTTCTGCCGTCCCGTTCTCTTTGTTCCGAAAGGAGTCCTTCCCCCATGAATGTTTTGCTCAAAACCCTGTCCGGTTATCAGCGGTGCTATCTCCGGCAGGACTTGTTGTCCGGCGTGGTCATCGCCGCAGTCTCCATCCCCATCTCCATGGGCTACGCCCAGATCGCCGGTCTGCCAGCGGCCTACGGCCTGTACGGATCGGTGCTGCCCGTCCTTTTTTTCGCTCTTTTTTCCACTTCCCCTCAGTTTATCTTCGGCGTGGACGCCGCTCCGGCGGCCATGGTAGGCAGTATGGTGGCTGGTCTTGGCATCCCCTTAGGCTCGGAGGGTGCCATTGCCATGGTGCCGCTGCTGGCCTTTTATACGGGGGTGTGGCTGCTGCTGTTCGCCCTGCTAAAGGCGGGAAAAGTGCTCAATTTCATCTCGGCACCTGTCATGGGCGGCTTTATCAGCGGCATTTGCTGCACCATCATCCTCATGCAGGTGCCCAAGCTCATGGGGCACGCCGCCGGGACGGGGGAACTATTGGAGCTGGTGGAGCACATCCTCGGCGCCGGTCAGTCCGTCCACTGGTTGTCCCTGGGGCTGGGGGTGGCTGCACTGGCAATTTTGCTGCTGGCGAAACGTTTTTTGCCCAAGTTCCCCATGGCCATCCTCATCATGGTGGCCGGTGCCGCCGCCTCCGCTTGGTTTGACCTGGCGGGACGTGGTGTCCCCTGTCTGTCTCCGGTGGCACCGGGGCTGCCGGGACTGCATCTGCCGGACTTCTCCCTGCTGACGCCGGTGAAGGGGCTGGGCATGAGCCTATCGGTGGCCATCGTCATCATGGCAGAGACGCTGCTGGCGGAAAACAGCTTCGCTCTGCGCAACGACTACCAGCTCAGCGACAACCGAGAGATCTTGAGCTTTTCCCTGGCCAATTTCGCCGCCTGCCTGGTGGGGTGCTGCCCGGTGAACGGCAGTGTGTCCCGCTCGTCTATGAATGAGCAGTTCGGTGGACACACCCAGGTGGTATCTCTGGTGGCGGCTGTCCTGATGGGGGCAGTGCTGCTCTTTTGCACCGGGTTCATTCAATATCTGCCTGTGCCCATTTTGACCGCCATCGTCATCTCCGCCCTGCTGGGGGCGGTGGAATTTGACCTAGCGCACCGGCTGTTCCAGGCCAACCGGAAGGAATTTTACATCTTTATGGGCGCTTTCGCCGGAGTGCTGGTGCTGGGCACCATTTACGGCGTGGTCATCGGCGTGGTGCTCTCTTTCGCCGACGTCATCCTGCGCAGCTCCCAGCCTCGCCGGGACTTTTTGGGGGTCATCCCTGACCATCCCGGTTTCTATCCCTTAGACCGGATGGGTGACGCGCAGCCTCTGCCCCATGTGGTGCTGTACCGGTTCAGTGGGAGCCTGTTTTTCGCCAACGTGGCCCTGTTCCAGCAGGATTTGGAGGATGCCATCACGCCGGACACCAAGGCGGTCATCGTGGACGCCAGCGGCATCGTCAGTGTGGACGTGTCCGCCGCCGACCGGCTGGTGATCCTGTATCGGAAACTGAAAGCCCGCGGCATCCGGTTCTATCTCACCGAACACATCGGCCAAGTCAACGACGAGCTGCGCCGGTTCGGCGCTGGGGAGCTGGTAGCGGAAGGGGCGGTACACCGCACCATGTACGCTGCCCTGCTGGACACCGGTATCGTACAGGAACAGCTGCTGCGGTTCCTCCCCACCGGCCTGCGGCGGACAGTGCCGGAGCTGCTGCGGTACAGCCAAGAGATCGAGTGGGCCTACGGCAAAGACGCCGAGGCGGAGATGGAGCACCTGACCGGTCAGCTCATCGACACCCTGGCCCACACCAACAAGGAGGAGCGTGCCTACGCCCTGGTGCGCCTGCTGCACAGTGGTCGCTGGCAGGGCGTCATGGACCGGGACGACGTGCTGGCGCACCTGGAAGAGCATCTGGCGGAGCTGGCCAAGCTGCTGGAGCGGCCAGAGGGCGAAGTGCTCTCCACCTTAGAACAGGAGCGCGCAGAGATCGCCGCTAAGCTCCGGCAGGAGTACCCAGAAGTGTCCCAACAGCTGGCGGAGCATCGGCAGGCGCTGGCGCATTACTTGAAGGAGCGGTATCCGGAGACCAGTCGGCACTTGGAGGAGGTGCGGGAGCGGTTTCAGCAGGGGCAGCATGATTAAAAGAAAAACCGCCGAAAGGATGCAGATTTATCATTTCCTTGCTTTTCCTTACTGAATATGCTATAATATGTAGTACTGTCAATTGTAGTAGACTTCGGCAGTATGCCACATAAATCCAATGCTCTGCCAAATGGCAGAGCATTTTTTCTATCTCCGTATAGAAAAGGACTTCTATTGCTGTCGGTTATAAAAAACTCTGGAAATCTCCCCATTGATAACGCCATGAGGAAGAAATCCCTGTAAAAGGCGGTACCTGCCTGGCCTCTATTACTAAGACGAGCCGCAGCTGCAACAAATTATCCTATGATTTAGGAACCCCCCCTTACTAATGTACGCTCCCAGCGGAGCGCGTTTATGCGTCTAAGAATACAAGGAGCCGTTACTATGCTACATCCTGGCCTATATGAACAAGTCATCAATCAAAACCTCACCAGTGAGCTTGCGAAGGTTCCGGAGGCTTGTAAGGCTGTTGCACCTATTGATAAGGCAGAAGCCTCCAAAGTGCTGGCACCAATACTTAGATGAAGAGCGAAAAACGGCCAAGCAACGCTTAGTGGCAGGTGAAGTGCGCTTCCTCTTTGTTGTAGACATCTATAATGAGGGCGTAGATATTCCGGAAGTCAATACAGTCCTTTTCCTGCGGCCCACCGAGTCATTGACGATTTTTTGCAGCAGTTGGGCCGTGGCCTGCGTCTGAGCGAAGAGAAGGAATGCCTGACCGTACTGGATTTCATCGGTCAGGCAAACAGGAAATACAATTTTGAGGATAAATTTGCAGCGCTGCTATCTCACGCTACGCGCAGCGTGAGCCGCGAGATCAAGGACGGCTTCGTGTCTGTCCCTAAGGGCTGCTATATCCAGTTGGAGAAGAAGGCTGCCAAGTACATACTGGACAATATCCGCGCATCCTATGGCAATACAGCCGGATTGGTGGCTCGGGCGGCTTCTTTTACCGAGGACAGCGGGATGGATCTGACGCTGGCCAACTTCTTGCATTACTATCATCTTGATCCGAGGGCAATCTATAAGTTTTCCTCTTTCTCCCGTATCTGCGCCAGAGCAGATGCCATCGAAGACTTTTCCGAGCCACTGGAACCTATATTGACCAAAGCATTTGCCAAATTTGCCGTGGTCGATTCCCGCCGCTGGATTTCCTTCCTTTTGGATGTCCTTTCACGTCTAGATGATGTGGACTTTGCGGCGCTTCCGAACACAGAAAAGCGGATGATGCAGATATTCCAGGCGAACGCCAATCCATCGATCCTCCATCCAGCATTGAAAACAGTCTCCGCAGTGTAGGCCACCATACAGCACACCTGTATCCAATGCAATATCCGGTCTGTCCTGATTCCAAATCAATCGTCCGATCATAGTCATCTCCTGTAGGAGGGAGTTTCATGAAATTCTTTGAAGCGATCCCCAGTGAGCTTTTCTCACCTTTGGCATCGCCTAACCGCGCGTTATACGCAGATGCGCTGGATGTGCTGTACACTGCATATCGAGAAAACTTGAAAATACGTGAGGATACCCTGTATTCTATGCTCCGCAGCAGATTGGAGCAGCAGTTAGCAGATGCCACGTTTGAAGGGGAAGATATTGACGAAGAGGAATCGCATGATATCTCCGGCCGTGCACGCTTTTTGATCCGAAAGCTCTGCAGTAAGGGTTGGTTTGAGAAGGAGCGGGGCGACGATTTTGAGGAGTACATCACCGTCCCCAGCTACAGCAGCCGACTGCTGGAACTGTTTCACCAGCTCCGAGACGACAGCCCCATTCGTGGGTATTCTTATGTATTTGGCACCTACTCCACCTTGAAGGTCGCCCACGAGGGTGGAAGCGTTTATGACAAAATGGCCGCCATCTACAGTGCCTATGATAACACCAGCGCACTCATAAATTTGTTGCAAATGGTCTACCACAATGTGAAGCACTATTTTCAGATGCAGATTGATATGCAGGACGTCAATCAGGTGTTGGCCTCCCATTTCGATGATTTTGGTCAGAAAGTGATCGAGGCATACATCCGTCCGTTGAAGATCAAAGACTCCGTTCCCAAATATCGTGTTCCGATCCAATCCGTCTTGAGAAACTGGGCGGAAGACGACACGCTATTACTTGCCATGTCTAACGCAGCTTTGCAGGATAAGCGCGGGGACACGATAGAGCATTGCCGGGCCGATCTACTCCGAAAAATGTTTTGGATCGATGAGCGATACGACAATATGGAACATGACTTTCTCGACGAGATTGACACTCAGGTTCGCCGTTACACAAGAGCAGCCACGCAAAAGGTGGAGAACTTGACCAATCGAGACCAAAACGTACGCGGGAACCTAAACATCTTGCTTACCGCCTTGTCCCGTAACCGACGTGCAAGCAATTTAGTAGACCAGATACAACCGGTGTTTCAGCTTTATGAGCAGTCATTCCTTTCAGGAAAAAGTTTGTGGTACCGCAAGCGACCCGGGAAACGAACGAAGGCCGCGCCTGTTCTGATACAGGAAACGATGCCTGACGCAGATGCTGCCGCTCAGGCTGCGCAGTTGTTGCGCTCCGAATATGGCCGTGCGGCGATCGCTGCCTACGTGCAGGGATGGTTGGGAGATGCTGACGTTTGCTATTCCAAAGATTTGGATATCAAGGATGATAAGGCTTATATCATGAGCTTGCTTGCTGTGTTGACAAGTGGAGATCCCGCCGCCGAGCATCAAGTCAAAGAGCTGGGCGGCACTTTTCGCGAAAATGGCTATTCCATCCCCCAGATGCAGATTTGTCGGAAGGAGAAGAAAAGATGAATTTTGATTTCATTCAAGGCGCAACCGCCAAAGAATTGGAACAGTTCAAGTCCGTTTGCAACCAACTCCTTAGCCGAACCTATATTGTACGAACAGTGTATCGACCGGGCAAAGGAAGGGTGAACAACCCGGATTATACGTTTTTATCGCTTCATTATGAAGCCGTACAAGAATATCTTAGTCTCTTGGATTGGGACTTGCGCAAAGATGATCTAAACGGCTACTTCTATGTGTTAAACACTGACGAAGCAAACCGCTGTAACTTAAACAAGAAAGAAACGGCAATTCTTCTTGCTCTACGGATGATTTACGAAGAAAACCAGGAGCGGCTTGGCTTAGAACAGGATGCCATTTGCACGGTGCGGGATGTTTTAGAAAAAGTCGTAACCGACTACGCGATCCTTCCGGCGAAGCCCAACATGGATGAAGTGAAACGTGCCTTGACCTTGCTGGAGAACCACTCGCTCGTTCAGCGCATTGAGGGGAAGTTCAATCAGAGCAACTGCAAGTTTTCCATATTACCGACTGTGTTAGCTGCCGTCTCAAATGAAAAGCTGAACGATGTCGTGTCCGTGCTGCGAAAGGAGGGAGACGTCGGTGAAAAAGCTGAAGAAGATCTTGTTGATTAATTGGCTGTATTTCAGCAAGGAGATCATCGAAGTCGGCGATGTCAACTTTCTGACTGGGAAGAACGGCGCGGGAAAATCCACCGTTATCGATGCCCTCCAAATCGTGCTATTGGGTGAAACAAACGCCCGCAACTTTAACCAGGCTGCCAATGAAAAGTCCCAGCGCACATTGGACGGCTATCTTCGGGCGGATATGGACGAAAACAACCCCTATTCCCGCCGTGGAAAGGATTTTTCCAGCTATATCGCGTGTGAGTTTCAGGATGATGTGGAAGGCACTAGCTTTGTCACAGGTGTTGTTTTCGATTGCCGCAGTGATGGCAGCCGACAGGAACGCTTTTTTATTTATGTAGGTTCCTTGCCGGAAAACTGCTTCGTTGAGAACGGAGAGGCGATGGAGATCCCCGCTCTGCGTCGTTTTTTGCGGCAGCATTATGCCAATGCGGAACTCTATGACACCCAGAAAGAATATCGGAGGAATATGCTGTCGCGGTGGAATGTCCACAATGAGCAAGTCCTGAGAATGATGAAAAAAGCAGTTTCCTTCCGCCCTATCGTAGACATTCAAAAATTTATCACCGAGAATATCTGTGACATTCCAGAAAAACCTGACATCGAAGCCATGCAGCAGAATATCCGAGACTACAAGCGCCACGAGAGGCTAGCCCAGCGTCAGGAGGAGAAGTTAGCTGCCTTACAAGAGATCGGCAAGCTTTATCGTGAGATGAACCAAGCGATCGACCGCTGGAGGGTACAGTCATTCTTGGTGCAGTGGTCCCAAAAAGAGATGGAGCAGGCTCAGATCAACCATTTTAAGTTTGAAAAGCAGGACTGTATCGCAGAATTATCCTCGACCAAAGATCGCATTGAGGCCATCTCCGCTGAAATTACGCAGAAAGAAAACCGCAGACGCGAACTTGATTTGGCTTGCGCTCAGAGCAGTGTGTTTCAGGAGGAGGAAAAGCTGCGCAATCTCAAACAAACGCTGCTTGATGAGCAGGAACGGCTGCATCAGGAGCTTCACTCCCTGGCATCAGAAATAAAAAGAGAAGCCTTTCGGCTGAATCGCCTCTGTAACGCAGTATTGGAACGGGATGACGAAGAAGCGCTTTTTCCCGTGCAGGAGGCTGCTGAAAATGTGCGCAAGGCATATTCCCTTTTTACATCTGAAAACAACGAGATGTTCTCTCATTCGTTGCCATCCTTTGAGCAAGCCCAACAAGCGGTCGCCGCGCTCTCCAAGGCCACCCGCGATGTGCTTCACAAGGTAGAAGACCGCTTGGCGGAATTAAAAGAGCAACAGGATGAAAAAAGTGCCATCCTTGCAAATCTCCGGAAGAACATCAAAGACTATCCGAGAGGATTGCTGCAATTGAAAGAGCGCTTGACCGCCGAGCTGGAGCATCAGGTTGGAGCTCCCGTCAAAATTGATATTCTTGCGGATGTACTGGAGCTTGCAGATGAACATTGGCGCGGGGCGGTGGAAGGCTATCTTAACGCACAGAAGTTTTATCTATTCGTTGACCCGACTCACTATAAGCGTGCGCTATCCATTTTTGATCGGATCAAAAATGAGTTCGGTTCTGCCTCTTTTGGGCTGGTGGACATCGGTAAACTCCGTGAACGGGAGACGATCCATCCGCGTAGTGACAGTCTTGCAAAGAAAGTGGATACCGAAAGCAAGCTGGCGCGCAGCTATATCGACTATTTATTGGGACGTGTTGTGTGCTGTGAGAAGGCTACGCAACTGCGCAATTTCAAAACAGCTATCACAGCGGATGGTATGCTCTATCAGGGCTATGTTGCCCGTTCGATTCGGCGCAAGCTGATGGAGGACGCATTCATTGGCCGGCGTGCCGTCAGTCTGCGCATTGCTCGATTGGAAGAAGAGTTGAAACAGATTGATGGTGAACTGCGCCATTGGACTCCGATCAGACAACTTTTGACACAGTCGAAAGAACCGTTATTCACTCATTTCTTCGTCCAAAACACCATCACAGAAAAGCAAGCAGCATACCTACGCGGCCTTGCAATCACCCGTGAGGTAGCCGATATTGATGAACAGCTTTCCAAACTGGATCTCTTGTGGTTGACCGAGCAGCGCCGCACCATTGATATACTTGGAGAAGAAATCAGCGCGCTGAACAAGAAAAAAGAGCAGAACGTGACTCAAATCGGTCAACTCAAGGAACGGATTCGACAGCTTGACTGCCGGGTATTGCCGGACCATTACCAGCAGCTAGACACGATTAAAACTCGCCTGCAAGAAGAATTTCCTTCTGAATATCAGAAAAACACTGGGATTCCGCGATATGAACAGGAATTTGCTCGCTTGAAGCGCACAGATGTGGTCTACAAAAACTTCCGCAACCGCTTGGAGCAAAGTGTGAACGAGCGGAATACCACACAGAGAAAACTCTTCGCTGCGCGCCGGGAATACATCGACCGGTTTAAGACCGGGGCTCTCCCTGTCGAGTCCATGGACAATGTTGCGTTTGAAGCAGAGCAAAGGCTTCTGGAAGAGAGTAAGCTGCCCGAGTACCGCAAAAAGATCAAGGCCGCTCGTGAAAGCGCAATGGAACAGTTCCAAAATGATTTCTTGGCAAAATTGAAGTCCAGTATTGACCAGGTGCAGGATCAGGTAAAGAATTTAAATCGCGCGCTGCGTCAGGCGCAATTTGGAACGGATCGCTATCAGTTCCGCGTCGAGCGCAATCCGGATTATGCTGAATATTATGACATGATCATGGCCCCAGAGCTTATGGAAGGGGATATGGGTTTGTTCTCGTTACCCTTCCAGAATAAATACGGTCAGATGATAGAGAAGCTGTTCAGCCAAATTACCATGGCGGATGACACGCAGCTGAATGCGAGAAAGCAAAGCGAGCTACAGGAAAATATCCAGCGATATACCGACTTTAGAACTTACTTAAAGTTTGATCTTGAAACCACAGATCAAAACGGCTCGAAGCAGTTGCTCTCTCAGACATTGAACACAAAATCTGGTGGCGAAACGCAGACACCGTTTTATATTGCTGTGCTAGCATCGTTTGCTCAGCTCTATCGTGTGAATGATACGTCTAGCTTTGGCAATACAGTTCGGTTAGCCGTGTTTGACGAGGCATTTAATAAGATGGATAGTGATCGTATTATTGAAAGCGTTCGTCTTTTGCGAAAGATGGGGCTACAAGCCATTATCTGTACACCCCCTGATAAGGTCTCAGATATTATGCCGATCGCAGACCGTACTCTATTGGTGAATAAAAACAAGTACAGAATGTATATTCTGCCCTTTGGCAAGGAGATGGCTCAATGACGGAGCAAGGTATCATTCTCAACCGGTTATTGGATAAATACGAAAACAGCAAACATCTCTCTGCCCCTGGAACCTCTCTCCGACGGGTCATGCTGCGCGTGGGCAAGAAAGATCTTCCTGAGTATGTCTACGAGGATGCTGCTATCCGCGATTCCTATAACGAAGCAGCCTTGGAACTCGAAAAACAGGATTTGATACAGCTTGAGTGGGTAAAGGGCCGTCCTCTGATTGCTACCATTGTACTGCGTTTGGACCAAGTCATGCAGTGTTACGCTTCTGTTACAAGAGTGCACCCCAAAACGCGAGTAAACCAAGTTGTCAAATTGATAGATAGCAGTCTTAACGGTGTCACAGTTCCGTGGATTGTGGCTTGGAAGACAGACATCTGCAGATTGGCCACAGAACAGTTGAAAATTCCCGCGTTCTGCAAAACAGATGACACCCTATTACAAGATTTGCTCTGCGCCCTTCGCGAGTACTCCGCCCTGTCTGGCAGCATAACGATGCGTGCATTCAGCAGCAAGTGTTTTTCCGATACGAAATACTTTGAACGAAATGTGCGCGACCTGTTTTTGCGGATCGCAAGGAAATATGATGCGGATTTAGCGCTTTCTTGCGATGAAAAGGCGCTTGGTGAAAAGGAGCAACTGGCATTTCTGGGTATCTACGCACGTCCAGAGCTTTATGAGCTTGCTGGAAACTGTAGTATTCAAACCAACCTAGGGAATATCTATGTTGGCGCTGCTCCGTATGGCTTGGCCTTGCCCAGCACACTGATCGATTCCATCATTGGGATTGACCTAACCACAATCCAATGCATCACATTCATCGAGAATAAGACCAACTATGATGAGTATGTAATATCGGAACAGCAGCCGGAAGAACTTGTGATCTATCATGGTGGATTTCTGAGTCCTCAAAAGCGGAAACTGTTCGCATTGATCGCCCATACGGCGCCTGCAACCATGAAAATACAATTCTGGGCAGATATCGATGTGGGTGGATTTCAAATGTTTTACAATCTGCAAAAACGAATCCCCTCCTTGATCCCCATGCGCATGTCTGGCGAGTTTGTAGATCAATTCCACGAACACGGACTTGTACGCTCTAAAGAGTACTTATCTGGGCTGAGAACAGATCTTGCAAACGGGAAATACTTGCTATTCAAAGACGCCATCGAAAAAATATTGCGCTTTGGCGTTACAATCGAACAGGAATCTTTTTTAAATGAATATTGAATGGTTTTCTACATGCAAAAAGTCCTCTGAACTCAATCAAGTTCAGAGGACTTTTGGTCCGAGTGGTGCGACTCGAACGCACGACATCCAGCTCCCAAACCTATGTCTGAACTTTCAGCGAGGGGTCTTGCGTCCTCTTTGGCACTTTCTGGCACTCCTGCAGTTCCTCTTTGGAACTCTTTTGCCCTGTTTATTTCAGCCACCGCTTTCGGCTTTTGGGATTTGTGTGGGATGGAATTCTGTATATTAAAAGTGCTTCCGACCGGGTTTACATCCAACAGCGGGTGCTTTTTGCCGCAGAGAGCAGCTCAGAAACTGCGCCGCATAAACAAAGAAATAAGCGCTGGCGTGATATTACCCACCCTCTCGATAAACGGAAAATGTGTTGTGGTCGCTAAAACTCCCTCAGAAAATGTGCAGACAAAGAAAAAACTCGCTCATTTTTTGTGATTTCTCCATCGAGCACCGTAATCCGGATCGTTTGGAACAATAGGAAGTGTATTGTTCCGAATGATGCTGTATTATTCCGAACAATACAGATATATTATTCGGAACAGTTTTATTTTGCAAATATTCTGTCCTTTTCAGTAGCTATTTCCTGCTTTCTGTGATATTGTTCGTTTGCCAAAAGGAGGCGACGATATGCAGAAAGAAAATACCCTGACAGTCGAGCAGT
>JABLTO010187498.1_pt1 | contig 79036 bp, 77 predicted proteins | sample 7160091 | NCBI WGS metagenome assembly JABLTO01 (sample SAMN14651225, study PRJNA627086) | human gut metagenome | isolation source: feces | host: Homo sapiens | reverse complement strand
ACCTTAAAAATAGGAGAATTTTTTGTTTTTGAAGTTTTGCCGTACCGACATACCGGCGTATTTCAAGCGGCGAAACAATAAAAACGGGGAATTTAACATTTTTAAGGCGTGCGGGGTTCGGGCATCTGTTGCTTAAGATAAGGATAATCACCGTTAGGGTCGAGCAGGGGAGTGAGATAGCCTATCGATTTGACGTCAACCCCGGGGAAATCCTCCGGAGAATATTCCTTGTCAAGCTCGCTGTAATCGTGCAAAATCGAGACAATCACACGGTCGGGCAGGAATTTGTCGTCGAGGGTGTAGTGATAAATCGGGTTTTTGGTGTCTTTGATCGGTGCGGCGGATTTACCTTCAAACTCTTCGGCCCCTGCTATCGGAAAATTGACAAAGGAAAGAGTGAATGTAAAAGCCAAAAGAAAATATAGAATTTTTGTTTGTCTCCTCATATTATTGCTCTTTTTTTGTCTTTTGTCGATATGCGTTTGAATATTGTTTGAAGTAAATCACCTCCTAACTGAATAATATCATTGTTCGGGACAAAAGTCAACAAATAACTATGTGAATTGTTATAAAATATGTATTTTTACACAGCTTGTTTACGTCAAAAAATTTTGTTTCGGGGAAACGGACGGTTTTTACGTCTTTTTCGGCACAAATTATAAATATAATCGCCGCAAATCCCGATTTAAAGAGTTAAAACCCTTGCCAAACGCAAAAAAGTGTAGTATAATCAATTCCATATAATACCGATATTATGCTTTGGATTAAGAGAACAGAAAGGATTGATACGCATGGTAGGATTCGCCGTCATGGGTCACGGCGTTGTCGGTTCGGGAGTTGTGGAGGTTTTTTATAAAAACCACGACAGCATTATTTCCCGCGCCGGAACCGACGTTGACCTTAAATATATTCTTGACATAAGGGATTTTCCCGATCTGCCCTATTCCGACAAGTTCACCAAGAATTTTGAGGATATACTGAACGACCCGGAGGTTGAGGTCGTGGCCGAGGTCATGGGCGGACTTAAACCCGCATACGACTTCACCAAGAGATTGCTTCTTGCGGGTAAAAGCGTTGTCACCTCGAACAAGGAGCTTGTGGCCGCAAAGGGCGCCGAGCTTCTTAAAATCGCAAAGGAAAAGAACGTAAACTATCTTTTCGAGGCTTCGGTGGGCGGCGGTATTCCCATTATCCGCCCCATAAACCAGTGCCTTGCCGCCAACAATATTGATGAAATTTTGGGCATACTTAACGGAACAACCAACTTTATTATGACTAAAATGATAAAGGAAAGTATGTCGTTTGACGACGCTCTCGCCCTTGCTCAGCAGCTGGGATATGCCGAAAAGGACCCGACCGCCGACGTCGACGGACACGACGCCTGCCGCAAAATCTGCATACTTGCGTCAATTGCCTTCGGAAAGCACGTCTATCCCGCCCAGGTTCACACCGAGGGAATTTCAAAAATCAGCCTTATGGACGTGGCCTATGCCTCGAATTACAATTCGGTCATAAAGCTCATCGGCAAGGTTGCCATGAAGGAAAACGGAAAAATATACTGCATTGTTTCCCCCATGCTCGTCAGCAGGGAAAGCCAGCTTTCCTCGGTTGACGATGTGTTCAACGCCATAATGGTCCGCGGCAACGCCACCGGCGACGTCATGTTCTACGGCAAGGGCGCCGGCAAGCTGCCCACGGCAAGCGCCGTCATGGCCGACATAATCGACTGCTTCAAGCACATAAAGGCAAGGAAATATGTTTTCTGGGAGGACGGAGATCCCGATTATGTGGAGGACTATGACCTCGAGAAGGTTTCGCTCTATATAAGAGGAAAGGCCGCCGACCCCGAAAACGCCAAAAGCGACATCGAAAAGGCCTTCGGAAAGGTCAAATTCCTTTCGGCCGACAACGCCCCCTCCCACGATGTGGCATTTGTGACCGAAAAGGACACCGAGCGCACGCTCAAAGAGAAGCTTAAGAGCCTGAGCTCCGAGCTTGAACCCTTAAACGTACTGCGTATTTGCGAATAACGCCGATTGGAGACTGAAGAAATGCTTATTGTTCAGAAATTCGGAGGCAGCTCGGTTGCAAACGCCGACCGAGTGAGAAACGTGGCCTCCATCGTCGCCGACACATATAAGGCGGGAAACGACGTCGTTGTTGTCGTTTCGGCCCAGGGCGACACCACCGACGACCTTCTTGAAAAGGCAAACGAAATAAACCCCCATGCCTCCAAAAGAGAGCTCGACATGCTTGTGACCGCCGGAGAGCAGATCTCGGCTTCCCTTCTTGCCATGGCTCTTGAGGGAATGGGTATGCCCGTCGTTTCGCTGCTCGGATGGCAGATGGGCATGAAAACCAACTCAAACTACGGTAACGCCCGCATTAAAAAAATCGAGTCGGAACGACTTGAGGCCGAGCTCAACCGCAAAAACATCGTGGTTGTTGCGGGTTTTCAGGGCATAAATAAATATGACGACATAACCACCCTCGGAAGAGGCGGCTCCGACACGACTGCCGTTGCCATCGCCGCGGCGCTCAAGGCCGACGCCTGCCATATTTATACCGATGTGGACGGCGTTTATACCGCCGACCCGAGAATTGTCAAAAACGCCAAAAAGCTCGACGAAATAACCTATGACGAAATGCTCGAGCTTGCCACCCTCGGCGCCCAGGTGCTTCACAACCGTTCGGTGGAAATGGCAAAGAAATATAATGTTAACTTAGAGGTGCGCTCGAGTCTCGAAAGAGTTGAGGGCACGGTGGTCAAGGAGGCAATAAAAATGGAAAAGATGCTTATCAGAGGCGTTGCAAAGGATAATAACGTAACCCGCGTTTCGATTGTCGGAGTTCCCGACACCCCCGGTATCGCATATAAAATTTTCTCGCTGCTTTCGGCAAAGAAAATAAATGTTGACATCATTCTTCAGTCGGTTGGCAGAGACGGAACCAAGGATATTGTCTTTACCGTCGCCGGAGATCAGATGGAGGAGACCAAGGCGGCGCTTGAGGCTTCCGACATTCTTCACGACGCCAAGGTCACCCTTGACAACGACGTGACCAAGCTTTCCATTGTGGGAGCCGGCATGGAGACCCACCCCGGCGTTGCCACCAAGATGTTTGAGGCTCTTTTCGAGCATGACATAAACATTCAGATGATTGCCACAAGCGAAATCAAAATCTCGGTGCTCATCGACAAAAAGGACGCCGACCGCGCCGTCAAGGCGGTTCACGACGCATTTTTCGCATAAGCGAGGGATAAAAATGAATCCTAAAATCAAGGAAACCAAGGCCGAAAATCTTTTTAAAGCCATACTCACACTTGAAACGGTGGAGGAATGTTATTCCTTTTTTGAGGATGTCTGCACCATTCCCGAAATCAAGGCCATGGCCCAAAGATATAATGTGGCCGAAATGCTGAGCGGCGGCAGCGTCTACAGCGAGATCGTCAAGGAAACCGGCGCCTCCACCGCCACCATAAGCCGGGTCAACCGTTCTCTCGAATACGGAAGCGACGGCTATGAAATGGTCTTTAAAAGGCTTGCGGAAAAATGAGCGGATACGGCGATTTTTCAAAGGTTTATGACATTTTAAACGCCGACGCCGATTATGAAAAGCGGGGGCAATATCTTCTTTCGCTTTTCACACGGCACGGGAAGGCTCCGAAAACCTGCCTCGACCTTGCCTGCGGAACCGGAATTATGACCGAGATTTTCGCAAAAAACGGCATCGACATGATAGGAGTCGATATATCTCCCGAAATGCTTTCGGTGGCAAGAGAGCGGCTGTGCGAAAAGTTTCCCGAAACGCTGCTGCTTTGCCAGGACATGACCGAGCTTGACCTTTACGGGACGGTGGAGGGAGGCATTTGCACCCTCGACGGGCTCAATCACCTCGATTCGATCGACGAGGTGTCGGCGGTTTTCGACAGGCTTAAATTTTTCATCGAGCCGGGCGGTCTGTTTATTTTCGACGTAAACACGCCCTATAAACATAAAAACGTTTTGGCAAACAACTGCTTTGTCATAGAAAACGGCGGAGTCTATTGCGGCTGGCAGAATTTTTATGACGACGAGCAATGCCGCGTGGACATGGTGCTTGACATTTTCGAGCAAAGAGGACAGGGCTATGACCGTTTTCACGAAGAATTTTCCGAGCGGGCATACCCGTCGGAGCAGATTTCCCGCGCGGTCGAGCAAAACGGATTTTCGGTCGTTGAAATCTGCGGCGACATGACATTTTCGCCCCCTTCGCCGCAGGAACAGCGGCTTGTATACGTAATAAAAAGAAAAGGAATGTAACTATGGGTAAACAGTTAGACAAAACCTATGAGCCGAAGTCGGTGGAAAGCCGACTTTACGACTTTTGGCAAAAAAACGGCTATTTTCACGCCGAGCCGGATAAAAGCAAGAAACCCTACACCATTGTTATGCCCCCTCCCAACATCACCGGTCAGCTCCACATGGGTCACGCTCTTGACAACACCCTGCAGGACATTCTGACCCGTTTCCGCAGAATGCAGGGATACTGCACACTGTGGCTGCCCGGAACCGACCACGCTTCCATTGCCACCGAGGCAAAAATCGTGGCCGCCATGGCCGAGGAAGGCGTGACCAAGGAAGATCTGGGCCGCGAGGGCTTTCTTGAGAGAGCATGGGAATGGAAAAAGGTATACGGCGGCAGAATAACCGAACAGCTCAGAAAAATGGGCTCCTCCTGCGATTGGTCGAGAGAGAGATTTACCATGGACGAGGGCTGCTCCAAGGCCGTCCGTGAGGTTTTTGTAAACCTCTACAACAAGGGACTTATCTATCGCGGCGAGCGCATAATCAACTGGTGCCCCCATTGTAAGACCTCCATTTCCGACGCCGAGGTCGAGTATACCGAGCAGGACGGATTTTTCTGGCATCTGCGTTATCCGCTGACCGACGGCAGCGGCTTTATCGAGCTTGCCACCACCCGTCCCGAAACGCTGCTGGGCGACACCGCCGTGGCGGTTCATCCCGACGACGAGCGCTATAAGGACATGGTCGGCAAGACGCTGACCCTTCCCCTTGTGGGACGTGAAATTCCTATTGTGGCCGACAGCTATGTCGACCCCGAATTCGGAACCGGCGTTGTTAAAATCACCCCCGCCCACGACCCCAACGACTTTGAGGTGGGACTTCGCCACAATCTTGAGGTCATAAACGTTCTTGACGACGGCGCCGTTATAAATGAAAACGGCGGAAAATATCAGGGACTTGACAGATATGAGGCGAGAAAACGCATTGTCGAGGATCTTGACAAGGGCGGATTCCTTGTTAGGGTCGAGCCCCATGCTCACAACGTGGGCGAGTGTTATCGCTGCCACACCACCGTCGAGCCGAGAGTCTCAAGACAGTGGTTTGTTAAAATGGAACCCCTTGCAAAGCCCGCAATCGAGGCGGTTAAATCGGGTGAGACCAAATTTATCCCCGAGCGCTTTGAAAAGACCTACTTCCATTGGATGGAAAATATCCGCGATTGGTGCATTTCTCGTCAGCTTTGGTGGGGTCACCGCATACCCGTTTGGTATTGCGGCGACTGCGGCGAAACGGTCGTCACCAAGGAGGACAGCGTGGACACCTGTCCCAAGTGCGGCGGGCATCATTTGACCCAGGACCCCGACACTCTCGACACATGGTTCTCGTCGGCTCTTTGGCCCTTCTCAACCCTCGGCTGGCCCGAAAAGACCGAAGAGCTTGAATATTTCTATCCCACATCCACCCTTGTTACAGGCTATGACATAATTTTCTTCTGGGTCGCCAGAATGATTTTCTCGGGTGTCGAGCACATGGGCAAGGCCCCCTTTGATACCGTGTTCATTCACGGTATAGTCAGAGACGCTCAGGGAAGAAAAATGTCCAAATCTCTCGGAAACGGTATCGATCCGCTTCTTGAAATCGACAAATACGGCGCCGACGCCTTGAGATTTACCCTTGCAACCGGCAACAGTCCCGGAAACGACATGAGATACACTCCAGAAAAGGTGGAGGCCTCCCGCAATTTTGCCAACAAGCTGTGGAATGCCGCAAGATTTGTGCTCATGAATCTTGACGACGACGAGCCCGCGCCCTACATCCCCGAGGGACTTGCCCTTGAGGACAAGTGGATTCTTTCGATATATAACAGAGTGGTCAAAGAGGTCACCGACAATCTCGAAAAATTCGAGCTTGGAATTGCCGTTCAAAAGCTTTACGATTTTATTTGGGATGTTTTCTGCGACTGGTATATCGAACTTGCAAAGGCAAGACTTACCGGCGAGGACGAGCAGGCCAAAAAGACGGCAAGAGGAGTGCTTTGCTATGTGCTTTCGGGCACCCTTAAGCTGCTCCACCCCTTTATGCCCTTCATCACCGAGGAAATTTGGCAGACGCTCCCCCACGAGGGCGAGACCATAATGCTGGCCTCTTTCCCCGAATATTCGGAAGATCTCAACTTTGCCGACGAGGAAACCGAGTTTTCCCGCGTTATGGAGGCGGTCAGAGCGGTGAGAAGCCGCCGCGCCGAAATGAATGTTCCCGGCTCAAAAAAGGCCGAGGTCTACATTGCCACCGCTCATATCGAAACCTTTGAAACCTGCGCCGTTTTCTTCAAGCGCCTTGCATCGGCAAGCGAGGTCAAGGTCGGCGAAGAATGGAGCATAGACGGAGCCGTTTCCATTGTCACCTCAGACGCCAAAATTTATATACCCATGGATCAGCTTATCGACTTTGAGGCCGAGAAAAAGCGCCTTGAAAAGGAAAAGGCCGACACCGAAAAGCTGCTTGCGGGCGTTATGGCAAAGCTTAACAACGAAGCCTTTGTCAGCCGTGCTCCCAAGAATATTGTGGATAATCAGCGCGAGGCCGCCGAAAAGCTTAACAAAAAGCTGGCTCTAATCGACGAGAGCATGAAGGCCCTCGGCAAATAAAAACTTTCTGCCCGTTAAAAGAAAAACTTTTAACGGGTATTTTTGTAGATTTTAAAAGGATTTTGTGGTAGAATAACAATGTTTGATACCATCGGCGCCCAAAAGGCACCGGTAAATTTATCAAGATATTTTGCAAAAGCTAAAGCGGAGGAAAAAGCATGAACCTGCTCCACATGAAATATGCCGTCGAAATAGCCAGGACAAATTCTTTAAATAAAGCGGCCGAAACGCTGTATGTGGGTCAGTCGGCTTTGAGCCGCGCCATAAAGGAGCTTGAAACCTCCCTCGGCGTCACCCTTTTCGAGCGAAGCAGCAAGGGCATGACGCTGACTCACGACGGAGAAATTTTCGTTTACTATGCAAAGTCGGTGCTCGCCCAGGTGGACAACATCGAAAGTATGTTTTCCGAGGGCAAAACCGACAAGCAGCGTTTTTCGGCGTCGGTTCCGCGGGCAAGCTATGTTGCCGACGCTTTTGCAAAGTTCACAAGGCTGCTCGGGAAAAACAGGGACGCCGAGATATACTATCGCGAGACCAATTCCATGACGGCGGTAAAAAACGTGCTTTCCGACAGCTCGAAGCTCGGCATAATCCGATATGCCCAAAGCTTTGATAAATATTATAAGGGCATGATGGAGGAAAAAGGGCTTGCATATGAGCTTATATGCGAGTTTAACTATAAGGTGCTCATAAGCAGAGAAAGCCCCCTTGCGCGGCTTGACGGCATAACCACCGACGATCTTCACCGCCATACCGAAATTGCCCATGCCGACCCCTATGTTCCGTCAATTCCGCTTTCCGAGGTGAAAAAGGAGGAACTGCCCGAGGTGTTCGGCAAAAGAATTTTTGTTTATGAGCGGGCAAGCCAGTTTGAGCTGCTTTGCCAAAATCCCGACACCTTTATGTGGGTTTCTCCCGTGCCGCGGCGGCTTCTTGACAGATACGGGCTTGTGACCGTCGAATGCGTCGATAACAGGCGGATTTATAAGGATCTGCTTATTCGGCGGGAGGACTATAAATTAAGCGAGCTTGACAAGCTTTTTGTCGAGCAGCTCATAAAATCCAAACGGGAAATTTTTTCGGCGGAGGACAAATAATGGATTACAATACCGCTGTTGAATACACTCATTCGCTGCTGCGATTCGGCAGCCGTCCCGGGCTTTCGAGAATAACGGCGTTGCTTGAGGCACTTTCAAATCCTCAAAAAAAGCTGTCGGCCGTTCATGTGGCCGGGACCAACGGAAAGGGCTCGGTATGCGCCTGCCTTTCGGCAATATTTGAAAAGAAGGGGCTTAAAACCGGCCTGTTCATATCTCCCTTTATCACCGATTTCAGGGAGCGTATGCAGATAAATTCGAAGTTTATTTCCAAGGTGGATTATGCCGCCGCGGCAAGTAGGGTGAGAGAGGCGGCCGAGAGCCTTCCCGCCGAGCTGTTTCCAACCGAATTTGAATTTGTGACGGCGGCGGCCGTTTTGTGGTTTGCCGAAAAGGGCTGCGACATTGTTGTGCTGGAAACGGGGCTTGGCGGACGTCTTGATTCGACCAATGTTTTGGAAAAGCCCCTTTGCACGGTTATAACCTCAATTTCAACCGACCATACGGCCGTTCTCGGGGATACGATTGACAAAATTGCCGCCGAAAAATGCGGTATAATAAAGAAAAACTGCCCGCTTGTCACCACGGCTCTGCAGCCGACGGCGGCAGCGGAGGTCATAAAAAGGACGGCAGAGGAAAAAGACGCGCCCCTTTATGCGGTTGACCCGACAAAGGCCGAAATCCTTTTCGACGGTCTTTCGGGCAGCGAATTTATCTTTGAGGGAATGAACATACATCAGCCCCTTGCGGGAGAATTTCAGGTGGAAAACACCTGTCTTGCCGTTCGTGCGGCGAAGCTTGCCGTCGGCAGTCTTACCGAGGACGATATAATCGAGGGACTTAAAAATGTCCGTCACCCGGCTCGGTTTGAAATAATGTCAAAAAGCCCGCTTATAATTCTTGACGGGGCTCATAACGACGGCGGTGCAAAAGCGCTTGCCGAGTCGCTGAAAAAATATCTGCCGAGCGGACATTTGTTCGGAATTTGCGGAATGCTTAAAGACAAGGAATATGAAAAGGCGCTTTCTCATCTCGCGCCGCTTTTTGACGAAATAATGACGGTGACTCCCGAAAGCCCCCGCGCCCTCCCCGCAGAGGAGCTTGCAAAGAGCCTTGAGGGCAAGGTGAAAAAGGTCTGCGCCGAAAAGACCGACGAAGGACTTTTGCGGAGGGCAATCGAGGCGGCTGCGGGGCGTCCGCTGATAATTTTCGGTTCGCTCTATCTTGCGGGGCAAATGTATAAATACTTTGAATAACAAAAGCCCGAAAAGCAAATTGTTGATTTTCGGGCTTTTTCATGTTTTAATCAGAATTTTCCCTTGCTTTCGAGGCGTTCGCAGCACTCGTCGGCCTTGGGCTTTTTGGGAAGCTCGGGAGCGGGAGAGGTGGCGTCTCCGAGTCCCGTCGTCTCGGAAAAGAGGACGTTTGCCTTGACGGCGTTTACCGCGTCGGTGGGAATGATGATTTTTGCGGCCTTTCCGTCGGAAAGCTTTATAAGCGATTCATATTTTTTAAGCTCCAGCACGGCGGCGTCGGGGCAGGAGTCCTTAAGCATACGAAGGCCCTCGGCCTCGGCCTCTTTGGCAAGCTTAATGGCCTTTGCCTCACCCTCGGCTCTTGCAATTCGGGCGTCGCGTTCGCCCTCTGCCGCAAGGATCATGGCCGCCTTGTCGCCTTCTGCGCGAGTGATGGCCGCCGCCTTGTGAGCCTCGGCCTCAAGCAGGGTCTGGCGCTTGTCGCGCTCGGCCTTCATCTGCTTTTCCATGGCGTTTTGAATTTCGGTGGGGGGAATGATGTTTTTAAGCTCGACACGGTTTACTTTGATTCCCCATTTGTCGGTGGCCTCGTCGAGAATTGAGGTCATTTTGCCGTTTATGGTGTCGCGGGAGGTGAGGGTTCCGTCAAGCTCAAGCTCGCCGACAATGTTTCTGAGCGTTGTGGCGGTGAGGTTTTCAAGAGCGCTTATGGGGTTAACGGCGCCGTAGGTGAAAAGCTTGGAATCGAATATGGTGTAGTAAACGACGGTGTCGATTTGCATGGTGACGTTGTCCTTGGTGATGACCGGCTGAGGCGGCGAGTCGAGAACGTGCTCCTTAAGGGTTATACATTTTGCGATTCTGTCGAAAAACGGGATTTTAACGTGAATTCCCGGACCCCAGGTGTGCTTGTATTTTCCGAGACGCTCGATGACGAATTCCGACGCCTGCGGAACAATTCTGATGTTTACCGCCAAAAGAATTATGACGGCAAGGGCGACTATCAACAGAACAATTGCTTCAACTGTAATATCCATTAAAAACTCTCCTTTTTTCTTTAACATAACATATATTATTTCAAAAAGCAAGAAATTTATTGCAAAAAGACAGGCTCTCCGACAAAATGATGCCGAAGAGCCGTCTTTGGAGAATAAAAGAAAAAGAAGAATTAAAACGAAATGTTAAAATGAAGAGATTTAACCCACCGAATACTGAAGTATAAGCAGGGCGTCGGTTGCCGTGATGCTGCCGTCTTTGTCCACGTCGGCTGCATTTTGCCGTGCGCTTTCAAGGGTGATTTTGCCCACCGAGGCCTGAAGGGCAAGCAGAGCGTCGGATGAAGTGATACGGCCGTCAAGATTTACGTCGCCGAGCGCATAATCGTCGTCGCCATCAAGAGAGCTGTCGTCTATTACAATGCTCCACTCGGAGGTGTCGGTCACGTCGGGGGAGGAGTAAATAACATAATTGATGTTTTTAACCGCCTTGATTTTAAAGACCGTTTCGCCGTTTTGCAAAATGTTAACGGTTTTTCCCGACGCGGCGGAGGCCCTTGAGGTGATATAGCCCTGGCTGTTTTTGGGAACGGTTGTCATTGCGGAGGAGCCCGCACCGAAAACCGTGGCGCCGTCTATCGTGAGGGTGCCGTCGCAGTCGAGAGGTTCGTTGTCGCCGCCGGCCTTCATGCCCCATATAACGAGGCTGCCGCCCAACAGATTGAGGTCGCCGTTGGAGTCAAGTCCGTCTCCCTCGGCGTTGACGAAAATTTCACCGCCGTAGATGTTTATGGTATAGTCGGACGAACCGCCCTGACCGGGAGCCGAACCGCCGTTTCCTCCGGGATTGCCTCCGGGGCCGCCCTGACCGGGACGTCCGCCGCCGGGGTTAAATCCGCCGCCGGCAGGGCCTTGGTTTTCATCGGAACCGCGTCTGGGTCGGTGCGTATTCCGTCGCCCGACGCCGTGATGTTTATGCTTCCCGAGTTTATGTTGATGATATTGTCGCAGGAAATTCCGTGATTTGCCGACACAATGTTAAGGGTCAGGCTTTCGACCGTCAAAACACCCGATGTGCCGAGCTTAATCGCATTTTTGGCGGCGCAGTTCAAATTGAGAACGCCCTTTCCCGTGAGGGTTATGTTTGCCGAGGCTTTTCCTTTGATGACCGCCGATTCGGCATATGCTGCGTTGGTGCCGTCGCCGCCGTCTGACGTGTCGCCGTAAAGGTCGGCATTGTTAAGCTCGCTGTCCGACAGGGTGTTTTCAAAGCCCTCAAGAGCGTTGACCGTGACCTTCGCAATGCCGACGGCACCGTCGTTTGTCGTCACGGTAACCGTGTCTCCCGCCGATTCGACGGTTACAAGCTCGCTGTTGCAGGAGGCCGTCATAACCTCTGTCCCCGTGATGACCGCTCCGCTGTTTTTGCACAGCGTGATTTGCGGATCGAAACCGCTCTCATCCTCGGCCAGACAAAAAGGTACGGCCGAAAGAATGAGAAAAACACTTAGCAGTACCGATAACGGTTTTGAAAATTTTTTCATCTTTCTCACTCCTTACCGTGCCGCATCGGAATTTGAACCGCGGCACCTGATTTCTGTATATAAAATAACCCCTTAACCTTAAAGAAACTTAAAGGTTAAGGGGAAAATATAAAATATTTTAAATTTTATCCCGCAAGGCCTTCGGCAACGCCCATCAGAATGATTCCCGTGCCCGCAAGGCCGATGGAAACATACTGAACGGGGGTGAGCTTTTCCTTTATAATGATTCGCGCCCACACCACCGAGAAGAGGCAGTAGGAGGAGATCATGGGAGCGGCGGCAATGGTGTTGCCGGCAATGGCATATATGTAGGCAAACTGTCCCGCCGTTTCGCAAATCGCGCCGGTGAGACGGAATTTTCCGCTTTTGAAGGTGAATTTCTCACGCTTTATGACGTAAACGAAGATGAAGCAGATTATCGCCATGAGAAGGAAGGTCAGCTCATATGCAATGTTGGCGCTTTCCTCGGACAGCACGCCCGAAACGACGTTGCCGGCGTCGTCCTCTTCAATAAGGAGCATTCCGTCGAAGAAGGTTCCGAGGGCGTCGATTATACAGTAGGTTATGGGGAGGAAAATGGCGATAAAGCTGTGAGTGTATTTCTTGTCGATTTTTTCGCCCTGCAAAAGACGGTCCTGTTTTTCGTATTTGCGTTCAAGCACCGAAAGCAGAATGATACCGGCCATGATAAAGCAAACGGCAACGATTTGAAGGGCTGACAGCTCGTCCCCGAGGAAGAAATAGCACATGACGGCCGCCACGGCGCCCGAGCAGTTGCATATGGGGGTGGAAACCGACAGCACAAGATAGCGCAGACCGATATATCCGATTATCATGGAAAGAATATACATGCTCGAGGCGGGCAGGTAGGTTATCATGTCGGAAAGTTTGAATTCCGCTCCGGTGAGCAGCTCTATTCCGGCATGAATTCCCATGACAAGACCGACGGCGATGACGATTTTCCATTGGGTGTATTTTTCGTTTTTGTCCGAACCCATTTTCGTAAACAGGTCGGAACCGCTCCAAAAGAAGATTGCGACAAGCGCAAGTATGAACCACATAAATATTATTCCTTTGCTATTATTTTAAAAAGCTCCGCCGCTCTGTCCTTCATGTCGGAAAGATAGAGCCAGCCGAAAAGCGCCTCAAGCCCCGTAGCCGCATGATAGTCGGCGGCGGAGGCGTTTTTTGCCGAATGGGGAGGGTGGGCGTTTCTGCCCCGCTTGAAAATCGCAAGCTCCTTTTCGGAGAGGCAATCGGAAATTTTCCGAAAGGCCTCGGCCTGAGCCGCCGCCTTTACCATTTGAACCTTGCGGGAATTAAGCTCCCCGGCGGGGCGGTTGGCAAGGCAGGCAAGATACTCTCTCACAAAAAGCTCATAAACGCCGTCGCCCACAAAGGCGAGGGTGAGGGGGCTTAAGTTGTCGGGATTACAGTTTTCACCTAAAAGTCTCATAAGCTCTCCGAAATCAGGTCACAAAGTCAAATTCCATGCCGTCAATGGAAACGGTGTCTCCGTCCTCGACGCCCATGTCCTTAAGCCCGTCGATTATGCCGCTGTCTCTGAGCACGCGCTCAAAATACTGAAGCGACTCATAGTCGTCGGGGTTTATTGTCGACATGATTTTGGAAAGCCAGGGTGCGTCGACAACATATATATCGCCGTCCTTTGTTATTTCAAACCTGTTGCGGGCGATTTCGGTTTCGGGCTCGGGATCGGGCTCAAAGCGAACTACCGGGGGAAGGGCGGACAGCATGGCGGCGATTTTGTTGACTATTTCCCTTGTTCCCTCGCATATGGGAGCGGTCAGCTCGAAAAACTCATAGCCTTTTTGTTCGACATAATTTTTAAATCTTTCGATTTGCTCTGCCGAGGCAAGGTCGCACTTGTTGCCCGCCACGATCTGCGGGCGCTTTGCCAAATCCTCGCTGAAAACGGCAAGCTCCTTATTTATGGCATCGAAATCCTCGCAGGGATCTCTGCCCTCGCTGCCCGAAACATCGACAATGTGGAGCAGCATACGGCAGCGCTCGACATGGCGCAGAAATTCGTGACCGAGCCCCACGCCCTCTCCGGCTCCTTCGATAAGACCGGGAATGTCGGCCATGACAAAGGAGGAGCCTTCTCCGAGGCGCACAACGCCGAGCACAGGGGAAAGGGTGGTGAAATGATAGTTGGCGATTTTCGGTCTCGCCTCGCTGACCACCGAAACAAGGGTGGACTTTCCAACGTTCGGAAAGCCGATGAGCCCCACGTCGGCAAGAAGCTTCAGCTCGAGCTGAACCTCTTTTTCCTCACCTGGTACGCCGCTTTTGGCGAAACGGGGAGCCTGCCTTGTGGGGGTGGCGATATGGCTTTTTCCCCAGCCGCCTCTGCCGCCCCTTGCGACAACTGCGGGAGCGTCGTCGGAAACGTCGGCAAGCAGCCTTCCGCTTTCGGCGTCCTTTACAAGGGTGCCTCTCGGCACGCGTATTATAAGGTCGGCGCCGTTTTTGCCGAAGCAGCGCTTTCCGCCGCCGGGCAGGCCGTTTTCCGCCGTGTATTTTCTTTTATAACGGAAGTCGGCGAGGGTGGAAAGATTGTCGTCGGGCAGGAAAACGATGTTGCCGCCCTTTCCTCCGTCACCCCCGTCGGGACCGCCGGCCGCAACGTATTTTTCCCGTCTGAAGGATACGGCTCCGTTACCTCCGTCACCGGCTTTTATTTTGATTTTCGCAATATCAATAAACATTTGAAATTACCTTTCGGGCAGAATAAAAGGGCGAAACCGCAAAGTCCGCCCTAAAATTCATGTCAACAAAGATTATTGTTCGACCGAATAAACGCTGACACGCTTGCGGTCACGTCCGACGCGCTCGAACTTTACCTTTCCGTCAATGAGGGCAAAAAGGGTGTCATCGGAACCGCGGCCGACATTTTCACCGGCATGGATGTGGGTTCCTCTCTGACGGATGAGGATGTTACCGGCGGTAACAAACTGGCCGTCGCCTTTTTTAAGACCGAGACGCTTGGACTCGGAATCACGTCCGTTCTTGGTGGAACCGACGCCCTTTTTATGAGCGAAAAGCTGAATATTTACATTAAACATTGTTTTTTCCTCCTGTTAAAGTTAATTTGCAAAGGCGAAAATTTTCGGGATATTGCCGCCTTATGTCGGCAAGCTGAAATCCGAGAGCGGTAAAGACACTTTGGCTCAGCTCATCGGGAGCTTTCACAAAAACCCTCATTTTGCCTTCCTCTATGCTTATTTTCGCATTTTCTCCGTCAAGGGAAATAATGTTTGCGGCAAGGTATGCGGCCGAAGAAAGAGCCGCGCAGACTATGTCGTTGCCGACACTTCCGTGACCGGAATGGCCGCTCATGACAAAGCCCTTATAAAGTCCGTTTTCCCTCAACAAAATCGCGGCGGTCATTATTTTACGCCGTTTATGGAAACGATCTCAACCTTGGTGTAAGGCTGACGGTGACCCATTTTTCTCTTTTCGTTTTTCTTGGGCTTGTAGGTGAAAACGGTGATCTTCTTGCCCTTGCCGTTTTTAACGACCTTGCCTTCGACGGGAATGTCGAGGGTGGGGGCTCCGACCTGAACTCCGTTGTCGTCGCAGAATGCGAGAACCTTGTCGAATTTCACGGTTTCCTCTGCCTGAACGTCAAGCTTTTCGATGTAGATAACGTCTCCGTTAGACACCTTGTACTGCTTTCCGCCGGTTTCGATGATTGCGTACATTAAAAAAACTCCAATACAATAGACTCGCTGTCAGCCGGGGCGGATTTAACACTTGTGGTAATTTTTGCAGAGCAAAAACTACCGCCCGTAACAAGCGGCTTTGTTAGTGTAACACAAAGAGCCGCGTTTGTCAAGAAAAAATACCGTTTTCAGTCGATTTTGCCCCTTTTCCATTGACTTGACGGAGCAAATGCTATATTATATGTATGCTTTTTGAGTTTTAAGGAGGGAATCTTTATGTATCTTTATGAGACTCATTGCCACACAAACGAGGCCAGCGCCTGCGCCGTGAATTCCGGACCCGAAATGGCGAGAGCCTATAAGGCCGGGGGATATGCAGGCATAATGGTCACCAATCATTTTTGGAGAGGCAACAACTGCATTGACCCGAATTTGCCTTGGGAGGAGTGGGTGAGAGCCTACTGTGCGGGATACCGCGCCGCAAAGGAAGAGGGAGACAAAATAGGCCTTTCGGTGTTTTTCGGCCTTGAGACCAATTTTAAGGCCACCGAATTCCTCGTTTACGGAATCGACGAGGAGTGGCTTGTGACCCATCCCGAAATAAAAACCGATTCGGTTGAGGAACAGTATAAAATAATCAAAAACGCGGGAGGAATGGTGGTTCACGCCCACCCCTTCAGAATCGTACACGGAATTGTGGATGAGGTGAGACTTTATCCCGATTTTGTCGACGCGGTGGAAACGCGAAATGCTTCCCATTCAAATCCGAATTGTCATAAGCCCCAAAGCGTTCCGCAGTTTGACGTTGACGCGGCCGCATATGCCGAAAAGCACAACCTTCCCCAAACGGCGGGCAGCGACAATCACGACACAAATATGCTTGACGGCGGCATAGGGGTGGAAAAGCCCTTTGAAACGGTTTTTGATTATATGGAAACGGTCATGAAACGCCGTCCCTATGTGCTTTTTGACGGAAGCGAAAAAAGCTATCCGCAGAATTTTTGAGATTGAAATTTTCGGGAGGAATTGTTATATCTACCGCATCAACAAAAAAAATGCTGGGCAATGTGCTGCTTGCTCTTGCCGCATTTATATGGGGAACGTCCTTTGTGGCTCAAAGCGAAAGCGTCGGCCTTGTGGAGCCCTTCACCTTTAACGGGTCGCGAATGGTCATCGGCTCGCTTTGCATACTGCCGGTTGCGCTGCTTTCGTCGCGAAGCCCGAAAAATTCCGACGGCCCCGTCGGTCACAGAAAGCCCAACAAAGCGGTTCTCATCGGCGGAATTATATGCGGAGCCGTTATTTTCGTGGCCGCAAATCTTCAGCAGTTCGGAATTGAAAACGGAACCACGGCGGGAAAATCCGGATTTATAACGGCGCTCTATGTCGTTATGGTGCCCGTTGTCAGCATCTTTTTAAAGAAAAAACCGCCCAAAACCATATGGATAGGCATTGTGCTTGCCGTTTTCGGTCTTTATCTTCTGTGCGTCAAAACAGGCGATGGCAGCGCAATATGTATCGGCGACGTCATAACCCTTTTCTGCGCCATGGCCTTTACCGGTCATATTCTCGTTATCGATTATTTTTCCCCGAAAGTGAACGGGGTCTGGCTGTCCTGCATACAGTTTTTCGTGGGCGGAGTGCTGTCGGTCGTCTGTATGTTTATTTTCGAGCACCCGTCTGCTCAAAACATACTTTCGGCGGCAATCCCCATTCTTTACTCCGGCGTCATGAGCAGCGGGGTGGCCTATACCCTGCAGATCGTGGGGCAAAAATACACCGACCCCACCGTCGCGTCGCTTATAATGTGCATGGAATCGGTCTTTGCCGTGCTTTCGGGGTGGATAATTTTGGGGGACGCCCTGGGCGCAAGGGAAATAATCGGCTGTGTGCTCATGTTTACGGCGATTTTGCTGGCTCAGATACCCGCCGATAAATTAACCTTAAAAAAATCCAAAAATCAATTGCTTTAATACGAAAAATAGTGTATAATAAATCGGAAACCGAAAAGGAGTGGAAAGAATGAAAAAAATAATTGCAATTATGCTCGCTTTGGCATTTGTGCTTGCTTTCTCGGCCTGTAAAAAGGCGGACGACGATAATTCGGGCGCCGACGAGACTTCGACCGTCTCCTCCGCCGAGGCAACAAGCATCGAAGCCGATTCCAAAACCCAGGAATACATTGACAATTTCACAAACAGCACCATTGAAAATCCCGCCGAGTCTATCGAAATAGCCGGCCAAAATGTAAGCGCTTCGGCAGGACAGAGCGTTACGGTGCCCGTCACCGTGACCGAAAATTCCCGCATAGGAGCTCTCGATCTGACCGTTTCCTATGACACCGACAAGCTTGAGTATTCGGGCTTTGAGTCCTCGGGAAAATCTCTTGTCACCGACAACGAGGTTGAGCCCGGAACCGTCAGAATTGCGGTTATCGACGCAAACGGCCTTGCGGACAGCGCCCTGGGAAATCTCGAATTCAAGAGCAAGGACGGCGTTTCGGGAGAAACCAAGGTTGTCATTTCCTGCAACACCTGCGTCGACGCGGAAACCCATGCTGAGCTTCATCCGACCTTCTCGGATGCTGTTATAAACATTGGCTGATTACACTTGAAATTTAATTTAAAGAGGTCTTTAAAATGAAAACAAAAGCAGTAAGAATTTACGGCGAAAACGATCTGCGCCTCGAGGAGTTTGAGCTCCCCGAGATGCAGGAGGACGAGATACTGCTCAAGGTAGTGTCCGACAGTATTTGTATGTCCACCTATAAGGCTGCCGTTCAGGGTGCAAAGCACAAGCGCGTGCCCAACGACGTTGCCGAGAACCCCACCATTGTGGGACATGAATTCTGCGGCGAAATCGTCAAGGTCGGAAGCAAATGGGCAAATGACTTTAAAGAGGGTCAGCGCGTTTCCATTCAGCCGGCTCTTAACGACCCGGAGGACATTTATGCCGCTCCAGGTTATTCCTTTAAGTATATCGGCGGAGACGCCACCTATGTTATCGTTCCAAACAAAGTTATGGAACTCGGCTGCCTTCTGAACTACACCGGCGACGCCTTCTTCTACGGCTCCCTTTCCGAACCCATGGCATGTATCGCCGGCGGACTTCACACTTCCTGGCACAATGTTCCCGGTCATCACTATGCTCACAAAATGGACATTGTCCAAAACGGTAAAATGGCCATTCTCGCAGGTGCGGGCCCCATGGGACTCGGCGCAATCGACTATGCCATTCACCGCGACGTTCATCCCTCTCTTCTCGTTGTCACCGATGTTGACGACGCAAGACTTGCCCGCGCCGCTTCCATCTACACTCCCGAGGAAGCCAAGAAATTCGGCGTCGAGCTTCACTATGTAAACACCGCCTGCGACGATCCCGTGGGCGTGCTCCGCGGTCTGACCGGAGGCAAGGGCTTTGATGATGTTTTCGTTTTTGCTCCAGTAAAGCCCGTTGTGGAACAGGGCGGCGCAATCCTCGGTCACGACGGCTGCCTCAATTTCTTTGCAGGCCCCACCAAGACCGAATTCTCGGCCGAATTCAACTTCTATAACGTTCATTACGATACCGCACACATCGCCGGCGACTCGGGCAGCAACATCGACGACGTTGTGGAGGTCATCTCCATGATGGGCAGCGGAAAGGTCAACCCCGCTTCCATGATCACCCATGTGGGCGGTCTTGACAGCGTTGTGGAAACCACCCTCAACCTCCCCAACATCAAGGGCGGCAAAAAGCTCATTTATACTCACATTTCCATGCCCCTCACCGCCATTGCCGATTTTGAAAAGCTGGGAGAAACCGATCCCATGTTCAAAAAGCTTGCCGAGATCGTGGCCGCCAACAACGGACTTTGGTGCTATGAGGCCGAGAAATATCTTCTCGCAAACGCCAAATCCATCGACTGATTTGTTTTAAATTAAGCTTGCCGCCGAATTTTTCGACGGCAACGCGAATTCTTATATTGGAGGAACTATAAAATGAAAATCTTTCTCGACAGCGCAAATATCGAGCAGATCAAAACCGCTTACGATATGGGCGCCATCACCGGTGTAACCACCAACCCCTCGATCATTTCGAGAGAAAACAGAAAGTTTGACGATCTTCTCACCGACATCACCGCAATTATGACCGACGGCCCCGTTTTTGCCGAGGTTCTCAGCGTTGACGCCGAGGGCATGATCGAAGAGGGCAGAAAGCTTGCCGCAAAGAGCAAAAACATCGTTGTTAAGATCCCCATGATCCCCGAAGGACTTAAGGCTGTCAAGACCCTTTCTTCCGAGGGCATCACCGTCTGCAACACCGTTGTTTTCTCCTCCTGCCAGGCTATTCTTGCCGCTAACGCAGGCGCTTCCTATGTTGCTCCCTTCGTTGGCCGTATGGACGACATCGGTGAAAACGGACTCAACCTTGTTGCCGAAATCCGCGAGATCTTCGACGCTCAGGGCATCGACACCAAGATCGTTGCCGCTTCCGTTCGTCATCCCGTTCACGTTGCCGAGCTTGCCAGAATGGGCACCGACATTGCCACCATGCCCTTCAAGGTTGTTATGCAGATGGCTACCAACCCCAACTCCGCCAGAGCCGTTGAAGGCTTCCTCAAGGACTGGGAAAAGGTTCCTAAATAATCAAAGCACAAAAATCAAAAGAGGACTCACTACGAGTCCTCTTTTTTGTTTATAGAATTATTAAACGATATATCTAAGAGATAATCGGCCGAAACCTTAAAAAATTTACACAGTACTCTAAGGTCGTCCATACTCGGCTCGTATCTGTCACATTCTATATAGGATATGCGCCGTTGGGTCATTCCCGTTGCTTTTCCGAGCTCGGTTTGAGTAAGCCCTGCTTCTTCCCTAAGGTTCCTTATTTTTTCACCAAAGGTTATTTTCATTTCAATCACCGAAAGTATTATATAATAGACGGTATCTTTCTATTGACTTTTAGATAGAAAGCGTCTATAATAAACTTGCAAAAATTGTTGAGGGGAAGAAAGCTTATGAAAAGTATGGTATGCGAAATGTGCGGAAGCAATGATATTGTTAAAAAGGACGGGCTTTATGTTTGTCAGTTTTGCGGAACAAAATATTCTGTAGAAGATGCAAAAAAGATGATGATAGACGGAACGGTGAATGTACAGGGCACCGTTAAAATCGATAAAAGCGAAACCGTTCAAAAAAATCTTATGAACGCAAGAAGGACATATGCCGATGAAGATTATGAAGAGGCGGAAAAATATTATGGAATAGTGAGGGAAGAACTTCCCGATAATTTGGAAAGGAATATAGGAAGAGCCATTGCAAGAAACAGAAATTAGAAAAAAGATGAAAGGAGGATATGTATGTTGGAAAAACAAAACGAAAAGCTATTGCACCGAGAAGAAAATGAATACCTGAAGATTTCAGAGGATGGAACAGAAGCAAGCGGAATTTATTTTCCCAACGCAGTGCTTACCTTTAGAGACGGCGACAGTTCGGTAATCAGTTATTCCGATACCGGGGTTTTTATATTGTTTAGAGGAAGCGACATCAATTCGAAAAATATAATTTCCGAGAAATATCTTGATGAAAACAGCAGAACAATTAGGGATGTGGTTTTTCAAAGCAGAAATATGGCAGCAAAAGCCGTCTTAGGCGACAAAGGTTGCACAAACTCTTGGAAAAACAAAAATAAGGAGAATGCAAAATGATAAAGAAAATAATATCTGTCTTTTTAATTACGGCTATAATTTTGGGGCTATGTAGTTGCGGAAAAACATCAAAAAGCAGTGGGTACATATGCAGACGGTGCGGATCAAGTAATGTCAGAGCCGGTAACCACAATACACAAACTGGTATTCAAAATTTTTGGTGTAACGATTGTGGCTACTCTTGGACAAAATTTGACAATGGAATGTATGGAGATAAATACGGATATGGCTTTTAAATTTTAGATAATGTTACAAAAATACAAAATTTGCCCTGCACCTGCCGTATTGCGGCAGGTGCAGGGCTTAAATAATAATTATAACAAATCAAAAATTTCCGGGTGACAGCTTAACAATCAAAACCACATTGCGGGGGGAAATTGGGGTATTACAACGGTTTTCATGTCCGAAAAGTCGGCAATTTTTTCGGCCAAAATCGGGACGATGACATTCTCGGTTTCAAAATGCCCCGCGTCGATAAGGCAAAGGCCGAGGGACTTTGCAAGCAGCAGATTGTGATGCTTTACGTCGGCGGTGACAAGGGCATCGGCACCGGCGTAAACGGCGGGCATGATGAAATCCTCTCCCGCGCCGCCGCAAAGGGCGACCTTTGATATTTGTCTGCCGCCGAGCACCGCTTTCGCTTTTGTCGAAAGCTTTTCAGCAACAAATTTTGCAAACTCCTCGTCGGATATAGGCTGTTTCAGGGTACCTATTCTGCCCATCGGGGGAAAGCCGTCGCTGCCGCCCTCGGCAAGGGGAGTAATATCTTCAAGCTCCAAAGCCTTTGCCAAAGCGTCGTTCACTCCGCCCTTTGCCGCGTCGAGATTTGTGTGAGCCGAGATGACGGCAATATCGTGTTTTGCGAGAAAATAAGGCACGCTCTCCGTCTCGAGCTTTTTGAGCGGATTGAAAATGACGGGGTGGTGGCTGACAATCAAATCAATGCCGTTTTGCGCGGCATATTCCGCCGCCTCTGCGGTAACATCCAGCACTATGCCGATTTTTTTAATCTCTTTTTCCCCGCTGCCCACAAGCAGCCCCGCATTGTCAAAGGGCAGGGCGGTGTTAAAGGGGGCAAAGGAATCAATAAAATTCAAAATATCAATTGTCTTCATTTTATCACCTCAAAAGACTGTCGATTTGTCGTTTGAGCTCTTTCACGGACGAGGTGTCCTCTCCGGCTTGATTCTGCCCTTTTATTTGACGGTCAAGCGTTCTCGACAGCTTTTTAAAATATTCGAATTCTGCCGCCGAAGGGCTTTGGGCGAGCGTTCCCACAAGGGCTTCGAAATCGGTCGGACTGTGGCTCTTGCCGCAATATTCGGCGCGCATGACCACATACACCCGCTTGCCCTCGCAAACCGCCCGTTCCCTTGTTATTTCAAAGCCGTTTTTGTAAAGCCACCGCCGCAAAATGTCGGGGTCGGACATGGGCTGCAGCACAAAGGCCTTGTCGTTTCTGTATGGGCAGTTTTCAAGAATTCCGCAAATGAGAATTCCGCCCATTCCCGCCATGACCGCCTCGTCAAATTCGTCGGGGCCTATGCCGCAAAGTCCGTCCGAAAGCCTTGTGACGATTTTATCGGAAAGCCCGGCGGCTTCGATGTTGCTTTTTGCCGATTCGAGAGGACCTTTTCTCAGGTCGGCGGCGACGGCCGAGGGGCATTTGCCCGAGCCGACGAGGAATATGGGCAGACTGCCGTGGTCGGTGCCGATGTCGGCGATTATTTTGCCGTCGGTCGTAAATTCGGCAGCGAGAGCAAGTCTGTTTGAAAGTTTTTTAAAGGACATATATACCTCGGGATTGATTTTTTTGTGCGGTTGTGTTATATTACACCTCAAGGGGTGATTACCGTGAAATACGATAAATACGGCGACCCGATCGTCGAAAAGGAAACAAAAATGAACGGCAGCCGCCGAAAGGCCTTTGCCGTGACCATGCTGCTTCAGGTTTTGATAATAGCCGTCAACATTGCGATTATGTTCATACCGAGCATCAACGGATACCTTTGCTTTATATTCGCGCCGTTTTATATTTTCCTTTATGTGACCTTTGTCAAGGCCCTTGCCACCGTCAAGGACGACGGCCTTCCCGTGGGAAAATATCAGGCTTTCAAGTTTATAAGCATCGCCGTTTATATCATAACCGCAGCCATGTGCATGGTTATAAATTATTAGTTTGAATTTAACCGTAACAAACATATCTGAACACAATTTTTCCCTGCCAAAATCCTGTTTGTATCTATTGCTTAATTGAAAGAGACGGAGAAAAGAATGACAATCCCTCCGTCACGGCTGCGCCGTGCCACCTCCCTTTACACAAGGGAGGCTTGAATGTGCAAGGCCTATTGTTTTTTTACAAGGTGAGAAAATATAAAATCGGTTTTTTTGGGGGTTAGGTACTTCACAAAAAAACGAAAATCTGTTTTTGCTCAGCCCCGGCGACCTTGTGAAAAATGAGAAGAAGTTTCTGCGTACCGTCGGCAACCTTGTGTAAAGACTGAAATCGACCTTTCCGCAGCCCCGGCTCCCTTGTGTAAAGGGAGCTGTCAGCGAAGCTGACTGAGGGATTGTAAGCTTCCGAAAAAGGCTCTGATTTATCACTCATCGCTGTTTGAGTTGTTTGTTCGTTATATGTTACCTTAAGCTTAAAAAGCTCCGCAGCCGGCTTACCGCCCGATCTGCGGAGTTTTTTTATTTTTTAAATCCGATTATGTCGAGATAGGATTTAATCAGCTCGACGGAATTTTCAAAGCCGATTCGGCTTATGTCGACGCAGAGGTCATAGTTGTCGGCGTCGTTCCATTCCTTGCCGGTGTAATATTTATAATATTGAGAGCGCTCTCTTGTGACCTGCTCGCAAAGCTTTTGAGCGTCCTTCTCTTTAAGGGCATAGCGCTCGGCAATGTTTTTGACGCAGAAATCGTCCGAGCCGTAAAGAAAAATGTGGCAGACATTGTCGAAGTCCTTAAGAATATAGCTGGCGCAGCGGCCGATGATGATACAGGATTCCCTTTCGGCAAGGCGCTTTATGACCTCGGCCTGAAGATTGAAGATGTTCTTGTCGGAGGTGTAGTCGCCGCTTGTGGGAGGCTCGACGGTGCCCTTATAGGCGCCGCTCTTTTTTATGAAAAAGGAGCCTCTGATTTTTTCGTCGGCCTGCCCGAAGAGGGATTCGTGAACTCCCGTTTCCTCCGAGGCGATTCTTATGAGATCCTTGTCGTAATACTCAATGCCGAGCAGCTTTGACAGAGCAACGCCCATGTCGCGGCCGCGGCTGCCGTATTTTCTCGAAACGGTAATAACGTTTTTTGCCATAAATATACACCCTTTCCGAAAATAAAATCGAAACTATTCTCCGAGGTAAGCTTTTTTGACCGAGTCGTTGTTGGCAAGATCGGAGGCCTTGCCCTCGAGGGTTATGTTTCCTGTTTCAAGCACATAAGCGCGGTCGGCAATGGCAAGAGCCTTTTTGGCGTTTTGCTCGACCAGAAGAACTGTTGTTCCGGCCTCGCTTATGGAACGGATTATGTCGAAAATTTCGCTGACGAGTATGGGGGAAAGGCCCATTGAGGGTTCATCCATAAGGATTATTTTGGGCTTGGACATGAGGGCGCGCCCCATGGCAAGCATCTGCTGTTCGCCGCCCGAAAGGGTTCCCGCAAGCTGATTTTTGCGTTCCTCAAGTCTGGGGAAACGCTCGTAAACCATTTTAAGGCTTTCGGCAATTTCGGCCGAGTCCCTGCGGGTGTAGGCACCGAGCTTAAGGTTTTCAAGCACCGAAAGCTGGGCGAAAACGCGGCGGCCTTCGGGAACGTGAGCCATACCGAGCGAAACGATTTTGTGGGGCGGGGTCTTAACGAGATTGTGACCCTCAAAGGTTATGGAACCGTGCTTCGGAGAGATAAGACCGGTGACGGTGTGAAGAATTGTGGTTTTTCCGGCTCCGTTGGCGCCGATAAGGGCGATGATCTCTCCCTCGTTAACGTCAAAGGAGATTCCCTTTATGGCCTTGATAACGCCGTAATAGACTTCAAGGTCGCGTACTTCAAGCATTGCCATGATTTTCTCCTCCTATTCTCCTAAATATGCGGTGATTACTTCGGGGTTTGAAAGAACGTCGGAGGTTGCGCCGCTGGCAAGCTCCTGACCGAAGTTGAGCACGGTCAGTCTTTCGCATATTCCGCCCACAAGGCGCATATCGTGCTCGATGAGGAGCACGGTCATGTCAAAGTTGTCACGGATATACTTAATGGTGTCCATAAGCTCCTGAGTTTCGTTGGGGTTCATGCCGGCGGCCGGCTCGTCAAGGAGCAGGAGTTTGGGCTGGGTGGCGAGAGCACGGGCGATTTCGAGCTTTCTCTGCTTTCCGTAGGGAAGGTTGGAGGCGAGATAGGAGGCCTCCTTATCAAGGTCGAAAACCTTCAGAAGCTCAAGCGCCTCTTCGTCCATTTGCTTTTCGGTTTTGAAGAATTTCGGCAGACGGAGAATTCCCGTGGCCACCGAATAGCGGTATTTGTTGTGAAGTCCCACCTTGACATTGTCAAGCACCGACATCTGCTTGAAAAGGCGGATGTTTTGGAATGTACGGGCAATTCCGGCCTTGTTGATTTCTATGGTCGACTTGCCGGTTATGTCCTTGCCGTCGAGAATTATTGTGCCGTCGGTGGGCTTATAAACGCCGGTGAGCAGGTTGAAAACCGTGGTTTTTCCGGCGCCGTTGGGTCCGATAAGGCCGTAGAGCTCGCCCTTTTCGATTTCAATGTTAAAATCGTCAACGGCGCGAAGACCGCCGAAGGAAATGCCCAGATTGGTTATTTTAAGCATTGACATTATCAGCCGCCTCCTTTTCTTTTTTGCCCTTTGCAAAGAATTTCTTTATCCAAGCGAAAAATCTCTGGCGATAAGCTATGAGAGTGTCGTTGGAGGTGAATATCATCATGATTATGAGGGCCAGCGCGTATATAAGCATACGGTAGTCGGCAACCTCGCGGAGCACCTCGGGAAGCAGCGTCAGAACGGTGGCGGCGATTATCGAACCGCGGATGTTGCCCATTCCGCCGAGCACCACAAAGACCAAAATCATGATGGACATATTATATCCGAAGTTTTTGGAGGATGCGGCCAGAATGCTTAAGTTGTGGGAATAAAGCACACCGGCGATTCCGGCAAGGAAGGCCGAAATTCCGAAAGCGATGAGCTTATATTTGGTGATGTTTATGCCGGTGGCCTCGGCGGCGATTCTGTTGTCGCGAATGGCCATGACGGCGCGTCCCGAACGGGAATGGATAAAGTTGAGGCAGATAACGACGGTCAGGAAAACGAGGATGAATCCGACGACGAAATTGGAATCGTGGGGAGTGCCCTCAATGCCCTGCGGGCCGTTTATAAGCAGGGTGCCGTTTACCTGATCGAGTCCCATGTCGGTGGCCGAGGTGAGGGAGGCGTGAACGCCGTTTTCGTCATATCCCAGGTAAATCGATTTGGCAAAATTCTGAATTATTTCGCCGAAAGCGAGGGTGACGATTGCAAGATAGTCGCCCTTGAGACGGAGAACGGGAATTCCGATGAGAACTCCGAAAACGGCGGCGCAAAGGCCTCCGATGAGCAGGGCAATGGGAAATCTTATGTAGCTCTCGGGAATGGCATTTTGCATGACCACCGAGAAAATCGAGCTTGTGTATGCTCCGACGCACATAAATCCCGCATGGCCGAGGCTCAGCTCTCCGAGAATACCCACCGTCAGGTTAAGAGAGACGGCGAGGATGATATACATACAAATCGGAACAAGCAGTCCGGTGAGCATACTGCTCAGCGCCCCTGCCGAGGCGAGCGTCTGCATGACCGCAAAGGCCACGATGAGAATTCCGTAGGTTATAAAGTTGCTTTTTGTGTATGGCTTTAATGATTTGGTTTTCAAGACTTCCGACCTCCTTAAACCTTTTCGTCAATCTTCTTGCCGAGAATACCGGTGGGCTTAATGACAAGCACGAGGATAAGTACGGCAAAAACAATGGCGTCGGCCATCTGGGAGGAAATGTAGGCACGTCCCAGAATTTCGATTATACCGATGAGAACTCCGCCGATCATGGCGCCGGGAATGGAGCCGATACCGCCGAAAACGGCCGCAACAAAGGCCTTGATTCCGGGCATGGCGCCGGTGGTGGAGGTGAGGTTGGAATATGTCGAGCAAAGCAGAACGCCGGCGATTGCGGCAAGACCCGAGCCGATTGCAAAGGTCAGAGCAATGGTGCCGTTGACGTTAACGCCCATGAGCTGAGCCGCGCCCCTGTCCTCCGAAACCGCTCTCATGGCGTTGCCCGGGCGGGTTTTGTTGATGAAAAGCATAAGGGCGACCATGATGATGACGGTCACGGCAATGGTGACGATAGCCTCGCCCGAAATGGTGAGCCGTCCGTCGAAAAGCTTGACCGAATCGAGGGGAACCACCGAAGTGAAGTTTTTGGGCTGGGCTCCGAAAACGAGAAGGGCAAGGTTCTGAAGCAGGTAGCTGACGCCGATGGCCGTTATGAGAACGGCGAGGGGAGACGCATTTCTCAGCGGCTTATAGGCCACGCGTTCAATGGTCATACCGAGCAGCGTGCAGAAAATAATGGAAATGAGAACCGCAACATAGGGGTTCAAACCGGCGTAGGAGGTGGCCGAGAAAACTATGTATCCGCCGACCATTATTACATCGCCGTGAGCGAAGTTAAGCATTTTGGCAATACCGTAAACCATGGTATAACCGAGGGCGATAACCGCATAAATGCTTCCGAGGCTCAAACCGTTGATAAGATTAGATAAGAAATCCAATGTATACACCTCTGTCTGTTTGTCTAATACCAAAGACTTTTTTATATAAAGAGATTATATCATATTTGCTTTCGGAATACAACGGAAAAGACATAAAAAATTCAAAAAAAATTACCGACAGTCAAAATTTCGCTCTCAAGAGGAGAAAATTTTATACTGTCGGTATAATTTTTGGGATAATCCGAGATTTTATCAGCGGCTTACGAAATCAAGGGGGTCCTCGACGCTGCCGTTAAGGCGAACCTCAAAATGAAGGTGCGGCCCGGTGGAGCGTCCGGTGTTGCCGACGTATCCGATAACCTGACCCGCCGAGACCGACTGGCCGGTGTAGGACGCGACGCTTGACATATGTCCGTAGATTGTGATAAAGCCGTCGCCGTGGTTTATCATGACATAGTTGCCGTATCCGCCGCTGTTCCAACCGGCGTCGATAACCGTGCCGGCTCTTGCGGCGACTATGGGCTGACCGTAGATGTTGCTGCCGGCGATGTCAAGACCGTTGTGGGTTCTTCCCCAACGGGGGCCGACATAGGACGAGATGTAGTAAAATCCGGGGCAGGGCCACACCCATCCGCTTGAATTGGGCTTGGAAATGACGCTTCCCGAGGAATTGCTTCCGCTGTTGCTGTTGTTATTTTTATTGTTGTTTGCGGCTGCGGCTGCCGCTGCGGCCTCGGCCTGAATTTTCGCCTCGAATTCGTCGATGGCGGCCGAATACTCGGCAAGCTGATCTTCAAGGCCTGATTTTTGACCCTCAAGGTCGGAAATGACGGAATTGAGCTCCTTCATGCGGTCGCCCAGCTCCTGTCTTTTGGCGTCGACCTCGGCCTTTATGGCGCTGATTTCCTCTTTTTCGGCGTTGGCCTGATTTTCAAGTTCTTCAACGGCCGAAATGTCGGATTTAAGCTGTTCCATAATGGCATTGTCGTGATCGGTGACGCTGGAAAGCAGCTGATCTCTGTAAAGAAAATCGCCGAAATCGTTGGCCGAAAGCAGCACGTTCAGCATGGAATTGTCGCCCGAGACATACATGGCGCGGAGTCTTGTCATAAAGGTCTGTTTTGTGGACTCGAGGTCGGCCTGTTTCTGAGCCTTCTGAGCCTCGATGTCGGCAAGGCGGCTTTCCACCTCGGTGAGCTGGTCGTTGTAAATGTCGATTTGCGCCTGGACGTTGTCTATGTCCTCCTGAAGGGCGCTTTTGAGCGCCTCCTGGTCGCTTATGTCGCTTTTAAGGCTGTCTATCTGTTCCTTGACCTTCTGCTGTTTGCTTTCAAGGTCGTTGATTTTGTCGCGGTAGCTTGCCGCACCGACCGTCATGAGATTGGAAGAAAAGCAGGTCAGAACAAGGGCAAGGGTCAACATGCCCGAAACAAGCGGCTTTAAAAATTTGTGTTTAGAAGATTGCATTGAACTCGCTCCCTTCGTGTCTTAGATATTTTCCTATTGAAATTGCGCTGCCGAGGGAACCGACCAGGGCGCCCATCACGATAAATCCGCCGAGAAGCTTAAAGGCGAAGGAGGTGAAGGGGACAAAGGCTCCGAGCCCGGTAAACGAGCTCATAAGGGTCTGTTCGGCAAGCTTATAGATAAAGTAGAGACAGCCGGTGGAAACGACGCCGGCAATTATACCGAGAAGCATTCCTTCAATTACGAAGGGAGTGCGTATAAATCGGTTGGTGGCGCCCACCGCCTTCATAATGTTGATTTCGAGCTTTCTCGTGAACATGGTTATCTTTATGGTGTTGGAAACTATGGCGAGGGAGATGATGAGAAGAAGCAGGATAACTCCCGTGCCGATTATGCTTATGGCCGAGCGTATGGAAACGAGCTTGTCCACATAATCGCCGCGCTGGCGGATGATGTCCACACCGCTGACTCCGCGGATTTCCTCCACCGTCTGATTGTATTTTTCAAGGTCGTCAATGGTGACCTGAGCGCCGTCGGGAAGGGGATTGTCGTCCTGAAGAATGGCGAAAATCTCTTTATATTCCTCTCCCATGGAGTCCTCCTGAGAGGAAAGTCCGTCCTCTTTGGACACAAACTTGACATCGTTTATGTTGTCGAGATTTTTTATGGCTTCGGAGGCGGCAAGGGCGTCGTCACGGGACATATCGTCCTTGAAAAACACCATGACCACGGCGTTTTGCTGAATTTCCGAAACATAGTTGTCGATGTTGGCCGAAAGGGAAAAAACAATTCCTATCATAAGCATGCAGGCCATGAGCACGCCGGAAGAGGCGATGGACATGAGTCTGTGTGACCAGACGTTTTTAAAGCCTTCGGAAAGAAGATAACGGAAGGTTCTGAATTTCATTGACGGTCGCCCTCCTCTCCGGGGTTTTGGCTGTCGTCCGACTGTTTTGTAAAGGCGTCGATCGCGTCGGCAAAGGAAAGCAGGGGAGTGTGCTCCTCCTCGGGCTGTGCGGGGGGGACTTCTTCCTTGGGTTCGGCCGCGGAAAGAGGCGTTTCGCCGTCATTTTTCGGCTTTTCGGGTGCAAATTCCGAAACAAGGGACATAAGGTCATGCTCGCCTGCGTTTTCGATGTCGGGCTGTTTGTCCTCCATGATTATTTCGGAGGGAATATGTATCGACTCGGCGGCGTCGTGGGTGAACATGGAGGCCTTTTCGGCAATGTCCTCGGGATTTACTATGACCGGCTCTATTTCGTTGTCGGCGACAACCGAACCGCCCTCGATCATTATGACGCGGTGGCCGAAGTCGCGGACGAGATGATGCTCGTGGGTGACCATTATGATGGTGGTGCCGCGCTTGTTAATTTCGTTGAGCAGCGAAACGATTTCATAAGACATATTGGGGTCGACGTTTCCGGTGGGCTCGTCGGCAAGTATCATGGCGGGATTGTTAACGAGGGCACGGGCAAGAGCCACACGCTGCTGCTCACCGCCCGAAAGCTCGGTGGGATAGCATCTGGCCTTTTCGGTGAGGCCCACGATGTTCAGCGTGTAGGAAACTCTGCGGCGTATCTCCCTTTTGGAGGCTCCCACTATATGCATGGCAAAGGCCACGTTTTCAAATACCGTTTTGTCCTTTATAAGACGGAAATCCTGGAAAACGATGCCCATGGTGCGGCGGAGTTTCGGGACATCGCGGGATTTGAGCCGCGACATTTTATAATTTCCAACCACGATTTCGCCTGCGTTGGGCTTTTCCTCGTGCATTATCATTTTTATAAAGGTGCTCTTTCCGGCGCCGGAGGCACCCACCACAAAGACAAATTCGCCCTTGTATATTTTAAGGTTAACGTCGTTTAAGGCCTTGGTTCCGTTGTCATAGGCCTTGTAAACGCCGCGGAATTCTATAAGCGGCGCTTCCGACGGGTTGCTTTTAGGCATTTATTTCACTGTCCTTTTGCTGTATATTTCTATATAATCAATAAAACGTCGGTTACAACTTTGTAACAATAGAATAACACAAAAGCCTCTGTTTGTCAACAGAGGCCTTTTTAAATTCAAAATTTATTAACCGCCGCGGTGCAGACGCCGAAAGGGCGAAAATCAATATTTCACGGGGTTTGCGTTGAGATACTTGTTGACCATGAGGGCGATTTTGAAAACGATAGCGTGGTCGAATTCTCTCAGATCGAGACCGGTGAGCTTTTTGATTTTCTCAAGACGGTATACGAGGGTGTTGCGGTGGACAAAAAGCTTTCTCGAGGTTTCGGAAACGTTGAGGTTGTTGTCGAAAAAGCGCTGAATGGTGAAGAGGGTCTCCTGGTCGAGGCTTTCGATAGAGTCCTTTTTAAAGACCTCGCGGAGGAATGACTCGCAAAGGGTGGTGGGAAGCTGATAAATGAGTCTGGCGATACCGAGGCTTTCGCAGCTGACGATGGCCTTTTCGTTGTCAAACACCTTTCCGACCTCAAGGGCGACGTTTGCCTCCTTAAAGGAACGGGCAAGGTCCTTGACGCCGGTAACCTTGGTTCCGATGCCGACGACGGCATGGGTGTAAAATTCGCTGGACAGGGTGTCGACTATTGAGCGGGCAAGGTTTTCAAGATCCTTAAGCTCGATTTCCTCGGGGACCTCCTTAACAAGGGCAATGTCGGTCTCGTTGATGTTGATGACAAAATCCTTGTGCTTGTCGGGGAAAAGCTTCTGAACCACTTCATAAACCGAAACGTCGTTGCGGCTTACGATGCGGATGAGCATGACAACGCGGGAAATTTCCGAAACGAAATGAAGCTCGCGGGACTTAAGATAAATGTCGCCCGGGAGAATGTTGTCGAGAATGACGTTTTTGATAAAGTTGGCACGGTCGTGCTTTTCGTCGTAATACTGTTTAATGGAGGAAAGAGACACGGAAAGCAGGGAGGCGTATTTTGCGGCCTGTGCGTCGTTGCCCTCGATGCAGACGATATATTCGTTGTGACCCATGGTGCCGAAACCGAAATAGGTGCAGTTTCCGATAACCACCGGGACTTCGGAAACCGAAACCTCGGGGAAATCAATTTCCGCAGCCTCTCCGACGTTGGAAAGCTCGCTGCTTGCGATAACGGTAGGGGTCTCGTCCAAAATGCTTATGGTGCGCTCGATGGACTGGCTCATCTGATGAACTATTCCCTGAAAAAGTCTGTTTGACATAAACTATCTTCTCCTTATCCCTGCCAATAAAATGACGATTTTTTAATCTCTATACCTTTAGACATTATACATAATACACAACTTGAGAAAATTTTTCAAGTCTTTTGGCCGAAAAATTGTGATTTTTTTTGCCGATAAGCTCATAAAATCGCGGTCGGCGGTGCAAAGCGGCGGCAAAGGGGCCGAAAATCGGTCTTAAAATCCCGAGGGCAAAATAAAATGTATTGATAAACCGACGGGAAAATGATATAATGAAGGTGATTTTATGATATGTTTTTTCGAAAGCGTACTGCTTAAGGAGGGAGAGAGAACCTTGGAAAAGCTGACGGCCTTTATCACCTCGGGCGGCTTTGTGGGCAGTCTCGTCGTTATCGCCCTGACCGCCCTTGTCATTATGCTGCTCAAGAAGCTTAAAAAGAGCTATATATCGAGAGACGGCGTCGACGGCAAAAGGGAAACAAACGCAAGGTTCATCTTTTCCATTGCAAGATATGTGGTTTTTCTCATCGCCTTTATAACCGTTCTGCAAATCAACGGGGTCAATGTTTCGGCTCTCGTGACCGGCCTCGGAATTGTCGGAATCGTCGTCGGATTCGCCCTTCAGGATGTGCTCAAGGATTTCGTCATGGGAAACAATATCATGCTCGACCATTTCTTTGTGGTGGGAGACGTTGTCAAATACGGAAATGTCACCGGAAAGATTGTTTCCTTCAACATAAAGGTCACCCGTATTCTCGACATCGACACGGGGAATTTTTTGACGGTCAGCAACCGAAATATTTCCGAAATGACGGTGCTTTCAAACTGGCGGGACATAAATATCCCCGCTCCCTATGAGCAGAGCGCCGAGCGCATGAGAAAAATCATGAATGAAATATGCGCCGCGGCCGAAAAATTCGAGCATGTGGAAAAATGCGAGTTTCTCGGCACAAACAATTTTGGAGAAAGCAGCATAGATTATCTCATAAGAGTTCACTGCCCCGCCGAATTTTTCAAACAAACGCGAAGAGAAATCCTCGGCGCGGTTCAGGATATATACGCAAGAGAGGGTATTTCGGTTCCCTACAATCAGCTTGACGTTCATTTGGACGGTCGGGCCGACCGAAGCATTTGAGAAAGGTAAGGTTTTATGGCAGAGGTAAAGGCATTTAAGGCGCTGAGATTTACGGAAAAGGCGGGAGACATAAACGAGCTTGTGTGTCCGCCCTATGACATCATAAGCGATTCACAGCGGAAAGAATATCTTGAGAAAAATCCCGACAACATCATCCGCCTTGAGCTGCCGCGGGAGGGCACCGACCCTTATGCCGAGGCGGCAAAGGTGCTTGGTGCATGGAAAGAGGACGGCATACTTAAAAAGGATTCGGAAAAGGCGCTTTATATTTATGAAATAGAATTCGAAGCGGGCGGCGAAAAAAAGAAGGTTTCGGGACTTGTTTCAAGAGTAAAGCTCGAGGAATTTTCCAAAGGAGTGGTTCTGCCCCACGAGCAGACCCTTTCAAAGGCCAAGGAGGACAGGCTTAACCTCATGAAGGCCACAAACTGCAATTTCAGCCAGATTTATTCCCTTTATATCGACGGGGGAAAAATCTTTTCTCTTTGCGAAATGCAGAAAAAGCGCCCCGCCGACGTGACGGCAACCGACGGCGACGGTCTTTGCCATCGTCTTTGGATCGTCACCGACCCCGAGTTTATTTCGGCCGTCGAAAAGGGCTTTGAGGACAAAAAGCTTTACATTGCCGACGGTCACCACCGCTATGAGACGGCTCTCAACTATCGCAATTATCTGCGGGAGAAGGGCGAGGCCGACGAAAACAGCGAATATATAATGATGTTTCTTGCCGATATGGAGCAGGACGGGCTTGTCGTGCTGCCTACACACCGAATCGTGAGGGGACTTGAGCATTTTGACAGGGACGAGCTTCTCGGCTCCTGCTCGGACAATTTTGAGATTTTCAAAAACGTTTCCGACGGTCAGATGCGCGAGGGCATGAAAAAAGCATATAAGGACGGAATCGCGGCCTTTGGGCTCTATACCGCCGGCTGCTATGATTTGCTCGTTTCAAAGCTTACGGCCGTTCCCGAGTCGGAAGGCGAGGGCAGCTATTCCCTCCGCTCTCTTGACGTGGCGGTGCTTCACACCCTTATTCTTGAAAAGAAGCTCGGCATCGACAAGGAAAACATGGCAAAGCAGATAAACCTGACGTATACAAGGGATGAAAGTGAGGCCGTCGGCGAGGTGGACGGCGGAAGAGCTCAGTGCGCGTTTATCTTGAATCCCACCAAGGTCGAGGAGATAAAGGACGTGGCTCTCGACGGCGAAAAAATGCCGCAAAAGTCCACATATTTCTATCCCAAGCTCATAACCGGCCTTGTTATGAATTCCCTTGATTAAAAAAATTGAAAAAAAGACTTGCATTTTGGTTCAAAGTCTGTTATTATAGTTTGCACGATGTTATTTTATGAAAGTTTAAGGAGGTGCAGAGTATGGCAAAATGCGATATTTGCGGCAAAGGCGTAACCTTCGGAATCAAGGTTTCCCACTCCCACAGGAGATCCAACCGTGCTTGGAAGCCCAATGTACAGCGTGTTAAGGCAATCGTGGACGGTACTCCGTGCCGGATCAACGCCTGCACCCGTTGCCTGCGTTCCGGTAAGGTAACCAGAGCTATATAACCTATGCACAAACAAAAAACACAGCTTTTGGGACTGCGTTCCCGAGCGGCTGTGTTTTTTTGTTTTTTGTCATGTTTTTAATTGACCTTTTAATGTAAATGAGTTATAATAATATACTGTGAAATTATAAGTGCATCTGCGCACTTTTTCGGGAGGCGGACAGCTTTGAATATATTGGCCGTGGGCGATGTGGTCGGCAAGTCCGGCTGCGAATTTTTAAGAAAAAAGCTGCCCGAGCTCAAACGCAGATATTCCGTCGACGTGACAATTGTGAACGGGGAAAATTCCGCCGAAGGAAACGGCATTACCCCCTTTTCGGCCGACAGCATTTTTGCAAGCGGCGCCGACGTCATAACCGGCGGCAATCACACCTTCCGCAGACGGGAAATTTACGACGTTCTCGAGCAAAATCCCTTTTTGCTCCGCCCGGCGAATTTTCCGTCCTCCGCCCCGGGGAGCGGGCTGTGCGTGGTTGACAAGGGAGCCTATAAGCTTGCCGTCATAAACATAATGGGGCAGGCGTATATGTCCCCGGTTCTCGAGTCGCCCTTCGACACGGCCGACCGTCTCATAAAAGAGGCCGAAGAGGAAAACTGTAAAATCAAAATTGTGGATTTTCACGCCGAGGCTACGGGGGAAAAGATGTCCCTTGCCTATTATCTCGACGGGCGGGTGACGGCGGTGCTCGGCACCCACACCCATGTTCCCACCGCAGACCTTAAAATTATGAGCGGCGGCGAGGCCTTTATTTCCGACCTCGGCATGACCGGGCCCGAACATTCGGTGCTGGGAGTCCGTCCCGAGCTGACGGTGGCCATGATGAAGGATAAGCTGCCGGTGAGATTTTTGACGGCCGAGGGAGACTGTTTCCTTTGCGGAGCTCTGCTGGAGGTCGACAAATCAAGCGGAAAAACCGTGAGCGCACGGCAGATTATTGTCAGATAGGTGATATTATGATTATAAAGAAATTTGTTGCAAGCGAATGCGGAGCGGTTCTCGACAGCAACGTTAAAAACGGCGGCGGAACCGACGATACCGCCGTTTTACAGGGAATTCTCGACATGGCGCAAAAGGACGGGGTGGGGGTTCACCTCGTTATGGACGGCGCCGCTCTCATAACGGGACTTGAGGTCTATTCAAACACGACAATTGAGTGTCCTTCAAAGTCCTGCGGATTTTTCCTTGCAAACGGTTCCGACTGCGCTCTTTTCACCAACGCGAGAAAAACGTCGGGCTCCTATGAGCGGGAAAAATGCTTTGACCTTATAGAGGACGAAAACATAATATTCGAGGGCGGAACATACAATCACAACTGCCGCGGACAAAAGCACGACGTCGAAAGACCGGACGGAGGTTTTTCCTTTACGGTGGCCTTTGTTTTCGAGGGCGTGAGAAACCTTTCCATGAGAAATCTCGACATCGTCGACCAGCGCACCTTCACCGGGCTTTTCACAAACTGGGAGCGGGTGTGCGTCGAGAATGTTCACATCGGCCTTCCCCACAAAAAGCACTATGAAAATCAGGACGGACTCCATTTCTTCGGTCCGGGAAGGTATCTCGGCATACACAATCTCGGCGGCGACGCGGGCGACGATTTTCTCGCCCTTGCCCCCGACGAGGCCGACGGTGTGTCCGACATTTCCGACGTCATGATCGACGGAATTCATCTTGAGGACGCCGACCAGGGAATAAGAATGCTTGTTCGCCGCGACGGCCGTCTTGACAGAGTGACCGTTAAAAACGTGGACGGGACCTACCGCTCCTTCGGATTTTTCATAAATCCCTTTTTCCCCGACGGGGTAACAAAGCGGGGCGGTTTCGGGGACATTGTTTTCGATATGGTGAATCTCCACCAGACCGAGGCCGACTATACCTACACCGACAATTTCCTCTTCCGTATAGGCGGAAACGTCGACCACATCACCCTGAGAAATATTTATTCGATAAATCCGAACGACGCCCGACCCGTTTTGCAGCTCGGCTGGCAGGCCGAGGACGATTCACATGTTACCGAGCAAAACAAAACCTCGGTGGGAAGCCTGCTCATAGACGGCCTTGAGGTGCTGCAAAACGACGGAGTTTGTTCGGGCATGAATTTCATCGAAATCAAAAAAAGCAAAATAAACCGCCTGACCGTGCGAAACGCCGACATTGTCAGAAATGAAAATGTGTCGGGCGGCAATCTTATTAAGCTTTGCGACGGCGTCGAAATAAACAAGTTGAGCCTTTTCGACATTGACGCCGACGGCCTCGACGGGCTTGTTTGCGGAGAGGGAAAAATATCAAGACTTGCAGAGGACAACGTAAATCTTTAAATCCGACAAATTTTAAAATAAAAGGAGGGGCGGTCCGTGAAAAAAACAATAAAGCTTTTGGCTGTTTTGTCGGCTGTTCTGCTCCTTTCGGGCTGCAGCGCCAAGGGGCTTTCTCCCGAAAGCACCATAAAGGCGCCGGGAGCCACCGGCTATTATGCCGGCGTTCAAAAGGCGCTTGAACAGGCGGTGGGCAAGGATATTGTGCTTAAATATCCTCTTGTCAACGGCCGCCGCTCGGCCTTTTGCTCGGGGGACTTCAACGGCAGCGGCAAGGACGAGGTGCTTGCCTTTTATCAGCAAAAGGGAGAGGCTGCGGTCACAAGAATGAACCTGCTCTCCTGGGACAACGGCAAATGGAGCTCGGTTCAGGACATCGACCCCGCGGGCAAGGAACTGCTGACCGCCGACACCTCCGACCTTGACCTTGACGGAAATTTCGAAATTCTCACCGGCTGGCAGGTTTCCACCGCAAAGACCAACCAGCTTTGCATATACAAAATGGAAAACGGCGGGCTTATACAGCGGGCCGACGAAACCTATAACGCATACACGGTCTGCGACATCGACAACGACGGCCGCGACGACGTGGGAATAGCCCTTATAGACAGCGAAAAGAAGCAGTCGAGCCTGACATTCAACGACTTTGAAAACAACGATTTTAAAACCGTTTCCCACATAATGCTTGACGGCGGCGTGACCGAGTATCCCAATGTTCAGGTCTCAAAGGTGGACGGCAAAAACGCCGTCTATCTCGACGGACTGAAATCCTCCGACACGCTCATAACCGAGGTCGTTTACACCGAAAACGGTGTTCTATACAATCCCTTTTCCGCGGATGAGTCGGCCGAAAACACCGTGACGGCCAGGAAAAACGGCCGCAAATGCAAAGACCTTAACGGTGACGGAAAAATCGAAATCCCGCTGACCGTTCCGCTTCCCGGTTACGATTCTACCCTTTTGAGAACCGATTGGTCGACCTATGAAAACGGGGAATTTAAGTCGGTCATGTCGGCGTGGTACTGCGTCGGCGAGGGCTATTACCTTGTTTTCGAGGATTCCTGGAAGGACAGAGTGACGGTTATTTTCGACCCCGAAAAGGGAACGGCGGTTTTCTGCGAATGGGATAAGGACGGCAAGGCGGTCGGAAACGAGCTTTTCCGTATCGAGACCTTTGAAACCGAAAAATTTGACCGTCAGGCGGGATATATTTCCCTTGCCTCCTCCGACCAAACTACCTTTGCGGTGAAATTTTCCGACTATGAGGGACCCTTTTCGGTGTCCTTCGAAAGGCTTAAAAACAACTTCAGATTTATTGTGGACTGAATTTAAGGAGCATAAAGAACATGAAAAAAATTCTTGTATGTGAAGATGAAGCGGCAATCAGGGAGTTTGTGGTGCTCAATCTGCAAAAGGCGGGCTTTGAGGTCTGTGAGGCCGAAACCGGCGAGGACGCCGTTGAGCTTTTTGAAAAGCAGGGGGACTTTGACGTTGCTCTGCTCGACCTTATGCTTCCCGGAATAGACGGCATAGAGGTGTGCAAGCGGCTTCGCCTTAAAAGCGACAGAATAGGCATCATAATGCTGACCGCAAGGACCCAGGAGGCCGACAAGATAAACGGCCTTTCAAGCGGTGCCGACGATTATATGACCAAGCCCTTCAGCCCCTCCGAGCTTGTGGCGCGGGTCAATTCCCTCTGCCGAAGAATGGGGGTGGGCAGCGCCAAAAAGGTTGAGGAGGACGGCCTTTCTCACGGGGGCTACACCCTCAACATACGCAAAAGATGCCTTGAAACTCCCGAGGGCAGAGACATTGAGCTGACTCAGGTGGAGTTTCACATAATGGAATATCTTTTTTCAAACTACGGTCAGCCCATCGACCGCTCCAAAATCCTCAACAAGGTGTGGGGCGACGAATATTACGGTGAGGAAAAAATCGTCGACGTGAATATCAGACGGCTGCGCATGAAGATAGAGGAAGAACCCTCCGAGCCCAAACACATAATAACCGTTTGGGGCAGAGGATATAAGTGGATAAGCTGACAGCCGGCAAATAAGAAAAAAGGGAAAGGAGGCCGTCCGGTGGCAAAGAAAATCAAAAAAATGAGATCGCAGGGTCTTGCAAGGCGCTGGGCGACCAACATTCTGAGCGTTACGGCCGCAATTCTCGTGGTGGTGGAAAGCGTTTTTATATTTGTTGTTCACGAATATTATTTTTCCACCGTCAGACAGTATCTGAACAACAAAATGTCGGCCATTTCCACCTCCTTTTCGGCCTATGCCTCCGGCTCGTATACCGATTTTGAAAACGGTGCGAGACAGTATGTCGAAAGCTTCGGCGAGCGTGACAAAATGGAGGTGCAGGTGCTTAATTCCTCGGGAAACGTGGTCATGTCCACAAACGGTTTTATGCCGGAGAAAAGCGAGGATTATAAGGAGGCTGCCGCACAGAGCGACGGCGTTTCCCTTTGGCAGGGGCGCCTTTCCAGCGGCGAAAAGGTCATGGCGGCCACCACGCTTATAAAGTCAAAGCAAAGCAACGACATCACCCTCGGCGGGGTGCGAATAGTCGTTTCGCTGACCGATACCTCCTTTCAGTTCAACATAATCATGTGGATCGGAATTGTGGTCGGGCTGGCGCTTTTCCTTGTGACCGTGCTGTCGGGAACCTACTTCATTCGCTCCATAGTAAACCCCATTGCGGGCATAAACAAAACCGCCCGTCAGATAGCGGCGGGGGATTTCGACGCCAGAATCGAGCCGTCGGAAAAGCAGCGGGACGACGAAATCAGCCGTCTCGGCGAAACCATAAACTACATGGCGAGCGAGCTCGGTTCCACCGAAAAAATGAAAAACGAGTTTATTTCCTCGGTCTCCCACGAGCTGAGAACGCCGCTGACCGCCATAAAGGGCTGGGGCGAAACCGTGCTTTCCTCAATTGACGACCCCACTATAACCAAAAAGGGAATCGATGTCATTATAAGCGAGTCGGAGCGCCTTTCGGTTATTGTGGAGGATCTTTTGGACTTTTCCCGTATGCAGAGCGGAAACCTTAAATACAACATGGTTCCCTGCGACATTGTGGCCGAGGTGTCGGAAGCGGTCATGACGCTGACCGACACGGCAAAGAAACAGGGCGTTTTTCTCGAATATACCGAGCCGGAGGTCATGCCCACCGTGGTGGCCGATCCCGGACGTATGCAGCAGGTTTTTGTCAATATAATAAGCAATTCTCTTAAATACACCTCCAAGGGCGGTCACATTTTGGTGGACGTCAAGGAGGAAATCGGATATGTGCTGATTATGGTCAGCGACAACGGCAGAGGTATCCCCGAGGCCGACCTCGACAAGGTCAAGCAGAAGTTTTACAAGGCCGAGGGCTCGGTGAGGGGTTCGGGAATAGGACTTGCTCTTGCCGACGAAATAGTTAAAAATCACGGAGGCAGACTTGAAATTTCAAGTACCGAAAACATCGGCACCACCGTTTCCATTATGCTTCCCATTAAACCCAAAAACGATCAAAACTGAAAGGAAACATCAAATGAGCGATAAAAAGGTCTGTAAAATGACTTCCATCGGCGGTCAGGCGCTGCTCGAGGGCATTATGATGAAAGGCCCCCACAAAACCGTCATGGCCACCCGCCTTCCCGACAAAACCATTGACATTGAGGAGCTTCCCGAAAAACACGCGAGGGATAAATTTAAGCCCTTCGGATGGCCGATAATAAGGGGTTCGGTGAACATGATCGAATCGCTGATTACCGGCTATAAGGCGCTGATGAAATCGGCCGAAAAGCTCGGAATAGACGAGGACGACGAAGAGGTAAAGGAAAGCTGGCTTTACAGGGTGTTCGGCGAAAAGCTCATGGCCGTTATCGGCGGAATTGCGGGCGTGCTCGGAGTCGCCCTTGCGCTGCTGCTGTTTATGTGGCTTCCCACCGTCGTTTTCAATTTGGTGAACGGTATAGTCACCCCCGGCGTTTCGCTTTCCTTCCCCGTAAAGGCTGTAGAGGGCGGAATTCTTGATTCATGGAAGGGCGTTTTTGAGGGAGTGCTCAAGATAATAATCTTCCTCGGATATATTGCGCTCACCGCTCTTATGAAGGACATTAAACGTACATATATGTATCACGGAGCCGAGCATAAGTCGATTTTTTGCTATGAAAAGGGTCTGCCGCTGACGGTGGAAAACGTCAGAAAACAGATAAGATTTCATCCCCGCTGCGGAACCTCTTTCCTTGTGCTGGTGCTTGTGGTCAGCATTTTGGTGTCAAGTCTTGTGCTGAAAATCTTCCCGACGCTCAAAACCGTGACATGGCTTTGGATGATTGTGAAAATACTGCTTATCCCCGTTATTATGGGTTTCGGATATGAGCTTATCCGTTTTTGCGGAAAGCACGACAATCTGCTTTCGAAAATCGTGTCGGCGCCCGGGCTTTGGGTTCAGCGCCTTACCACCAAGGAGCCGGAGGACGATATGATAGAGGTGGCAATTGCCGCGCTGACCGAGGTCATTCCCGAAAATCCCGAGGACGACGTATGGGGCAAATGACCCTTCTGCAGCTTGAAAGGCTGGGTGAAAGAGAGCTTTCTAAGGTGACCGACAGCCCGAGGCTTGAGGCTTGTGAGCTTGTGTGCAAGGCTGCGGGGATTGAAAAGGAACGACTGATTTTCGAAAAATCACGTACTGTAACAAAGGGGCAGGAAAAAGCCTTTGACGAGCTTTTAAAAAGAAGGCTCGGCGGCGAACCGCTGCAGTATATCCTCGGCTTTTGGGAGTTTTATTCCCTTGAATTTTTTGTGGGCGAGGGCGTGCTCATTCCAAGGGCCGACACCGAAACCTTGGTGGACAAGGGACTTGAATTTGCAAGGAACATAGAAAATCCGAAAATTCTCGACCTTTGCTGCGGAAGCGGCTGCGTGGGCATAGCGATTTGCAAAAATCTCAAAAACGCGAGCCTCACTTCGGCCGACCTTTTTGAAAAGCCGCTTTATTATACCGAAAAAAACGCAAAGAAAAACGGCGTTGATAATATAAAAATTGTAAAAACAAATGTTTTTGAAAAACCGAAAATCACCGAAAAATTCGACCTTATCGTCTCAAACCCGCCTTATATAAAAAGCGGCGTAATCCCGACCCTCTCAAGGGAGGTGGCAAGGGAACCGCGGCAGGCCCTTGACGGCGGAGCCGACGGCCTTGATTTTTACAGGGCGATATGCGAGAACTATGTTCCTCTGCTCAGCGGCGGAGGAATGCTTGCCGTCGAAATCGGCTTTGATCAAAAGGAAGAGGTAACCGAAATTTTCGGCAGATATTTTAAAAATGTAAATTGTGCGGCCGACCTTGCGGGAAACGACCGGGCGGTCACAGGAACAAATAAACAAGAAGAGAGGTAAAAAACAATGGCAGAAAAAAAGCTTGACAAAAAGGCCGAGGATCGCGCCAAAGCGCTTGAAACGGCGCTTACCCAAATCGAAAAGGATTTCGGAAAGGGTGCGGTAATGCGCCTCGGGCAAAACACCGCCATGAACGTGGAAGCCATTTCCACGGGTTCTCTTTCCCTTGACATGGCTCTCGGTATAGGCGGCCTTCCCAAAGGAAGAATAGTTGAAATATACGGACCGGAATCCTCAGGTAAGACCACCATTGCCCTTCACGTTGTGGCCGAGTCGCAGAAAAAGGGCGGAACCGCCGCATTTATCGACGTTGAGCACGCTCTCGACCCGGTTTACGCCGCGGCTCTCGGAATAGACATTGATTCGCTGCTTGTTTCCCAGCCCGATGCGGGCGAGGACGCCCTTGAAATCGCCGAGGCTCTCGTGCGTTCGGGTGCCGTCGACGTTGTGGTGGTCGACTCGGTTGCGGCGCTTGTGCCCAAGGCCGAAATAGAGGGAAGTATGGGCGACAGCCACATGGGACTTCAGGCCCGCCTTATGTCCCAGGCTCTCCGAAAGCTCAACGGCGCCATTTCCCGCACCAACTGTATCGTTATTTTCATAAATCAGCTGCGCGATAAAATCGGCGTTATGTTCGGCAGCCCCGAAACTACAACCGGCGGTAAGGCTCTTAAATATTACGCCTCGGTCCGCATCGACATACGCAGGGTCGAGACCCTTAAAAACGGTTCCGAAATGATAGGCTCGCACACCCGCGCAAAGGTTGTTAAAAATAAGGTTGCTCCCCCCTTTAAGGAGGGCGAATTTGACATTATGTACGGCGAAGGTATTTCCAAGGAGGGAGAAATTCTCGACCTCGGCGTCAAGGCCGGTCTTGTCCAAAAAAGCGGCGCATGGTTTTCCTATAACGGCGAGCGCATAGGACAGGGAAGAGAAAACACCAAGAAATATCTGCGTGAAAATCCCGCCGTTGCCGAAGAACTTGAGGCCAAAATCAGAGCCACATCGGCAGACGTGCTGCTCAAAAAAGCCCCCAAGGGAAAAAAGGGCGCCGCCGCCGAACCCGCTCCCGAACCCGCCGTAAAGGCCGAGCCGGAGGAAAAGGCCGAAAAGCCCGCCCCCAAGGTTGACATTGACGTGACGGTCGACTGATGAAAATAACCGCATTAAGCAAACGCCGCCACCGCCTCACCGCCGTTTTCTTCGGCGATGTCTGCGAAACGGTGGATACCGAAACGCTGCTGCTTTCCGGGCTTCGGGAGGGCAGCGAGGTGTCGGAAGAGGAGTGGCAGAGCCTTAAAGAGACCGCCGAGCAAAACAGAGCCTATGAAAAGGCGCTCTATCTTCTCGAATACCGTGCTCACACCAAAAGCGAGCTTTTCACAAAGCTGCGCACGGCTTTTCCCGCCGAGGTCTGCGAACACGCTCTTTGCCGTATTGAGCGGCTCGGTCTTTGCGACGACGAGGCATTCGCAAGGGATTTTGCCGACGAGCTTTTTAACCGAAAGGGATTCGGAAAGCGCCGCGTGGCCTTCGAGCTTCAAAAAAAGGGCGTCGACAGGGACATTATCGACGAGGTGCTTTGCGAGTATGAGGACAGCGACCCGGTCGAGGCAATTGCGGCCGTTATAAACAAAAAATACAGTCCGCTCCCCGAGGACGATAAAAAAATTCAGCGTGTTTACGCCGCTCTTGCCCGCATGGGATACGGCTACCGAGATATTAAGGCTGCCGTCGAGCGGGTTAAAAACGGGGAATAAGTTTAAGAGGTAAAAAAATGATAAAGATCGGAATGGCATCGCTGGGATGCCCGAAAAATCAGGTTGACGCCGAAATGATTCTTTCAAAGCTCAAGGACAAGGGCTATGAAATAACCCCCTATGAGCAGGAGGCGCAGGTCATAATTGTCAACACCTGCGGATTTATCGAATCGGCCAAACAGGAGAGCATTGACACCGTTCTCGAGCTTGCCGAGCTTAAAAAGACCGGAAAGCTCAAATGCCTGATCGTTACGGGCTGTCTTGCCGAGCGGTACAGGGAACAGCTTAAGGAACAAATTCCCGAAATCGACACCGTTGTAAGCATTGGGCGAAACGACGAAATCGCCGACATAATCGAAAAATCTCTCGGCGGGCAAAAGGACGATTGCTTCGGAGAAAAGGAAAATCTTCCCCTTTGCGGCGGAAGGGTGCTCATAAGCGAGCCTTATTTTGCTTATATTAAAATAGCCGAAGGGTGTAACAACCGATGTACCTATTGCGCCATTCCCTCCATTCGCGGGCGGCTTCGCAGCCGAACCGTCGAGTCGGTGGTCGAGGAGGCAAAAACGCTTGCTCAAAAGGGTGTTAAGGAGCTTATCGTGGTGGCTCAGGACACCACCCGCTACGGCGAGGACATTTACGGCGAATGCAGGCTTTCTCAGCTGCTGACCGAACTTTGTAAAATCGACGGCATACATTGGATACGGCTGCTTTATGCCTATCCCGACCGACTGACCGACGACATAATCGACGTCATGGCGAGAGAGCCGAAGATAGTCAAATACATCGACCTGCCCATTCAGCATTGCTGCGGCGAGGTGCTTTCCCGCATGAACCGACCGGGCGACAGAGAAAGTCTTGAAAAGACGATTGAAAAGCTCAGGAAAAAAATCCCCGGCATAACCGTAAGAACCACCCTTATCGCAGGTTTCCCCGGCGAGACCGAGGAGCAGTTCTGCGCTCTTTCGGATTTTGTCAAAAAAATGCGGTTCGAACGGCTCGGCTGCTTTGCCTATTCGGCCGAGGAGGGGACTCCCGCAGCCGAGTTTGACAACCAGCTTTCCGAGCAGGAAAAGAACAAAAGAGCCGAAATAATCATGGACAGACAAGCCGTCATTTCCGACGAGCTGTCCGAGCAAAAGGTGGGGCAGAGCGTGGAGGTCCTTGTCGAGGGCTATGACACCTACATAAAGCATTTCTACGGCCGAACCCCCGCCGACGCTCCCGACATCGACTGTAAAATTTTCTTCAAATCAAAGAACAAGCCGTCCCCCGGGGATTTTGTGAAGGTTCGGGTGACAGACGTGCTTGACATGGATCTTTTAGGGGAGGAAGAAGCTTGAGCCAAGGTAAAATCAATCTTCCAAATCGCCTGACCCTCGGAAGAATCGCAGCGGTTCCGATTTTTCTGCTGCTGCTTTTGCTGAATTTTCCGTTTCATTATTTTGCCGCTCTTGCGGTTTTTGTCGCGGCCTCGCTGACCGACCTTTTTGACGGAAAAATCGCCCGTTCGAGAGGGCTTATAACCGATTTCGGAAAATTTCTCGACCCCATTGCGGATAAGATGCTGACCACCGCCGCATTTCTCGGCTTTATGAGTCTCGGAATAGGCTTCGGCACCGTTTGGATAACCCTTATAATTCTCATGAGAGAGTTTTCGGTCAGTTCCATACGCATGATCGCCGCCGCCTCGGGAAAGGTGGTCGCCGCCGACAAATGGGGCAAAATAAAGACCGTTATGCAAATGGTCGGCATAATAATGGCGCTTGCCTTTGAGGGCTTTATCGCCGTCATTCCGTGGCCTGTGCTCGTTTCCGACATTCTGAGGATTTTCTATAACATTGTGCTGTGGACGTCGGCCGTGCTGACCGTTTTTTCGGGAGTCAATTACCTTGTAAAGAACAAGGCCTTTGTCGACCCCAATAAATAAAAAAGGTGAATTTATGTTTGACAGACTGAAAGAAGATATAAATGCCGTCAAGGCGAGAGACCCGGCGGCACGTTCCTCTTTGGAAATATTTTTTCTCTATCCGGGGCTGCGCGCCGTCCGTATGCACAGAAGAGCCAACTTCTTCTACCGCCACGGGCATAAGTTTATCGCCCGATACATTTCCCAAAAGGCGGTTCGCAAAACCGGTATAGAAATACATCCCGCCGCCACCATCGGAAAACGTCTTTTCATCGACCACGGAACCGGTGTTGTTATCGGCGAAACGGCCGTGATCGGCGACGACGTGACCATATATCAGGGCGTTACCCTCGGCGGAACCGGTCACGACACCGGCAAACGCCACCCAACCATCGGAAACGGCGTGCTCATCGGCTCGGGCGCCAAGGTGCTCGGTCCCTTCAAGGTGGGGGACAATTCCCGCATCGCCGCGGGTGCGGTGGTTTTGAACGAAATCCCCCCCGACAGCACCGCCGTCGGAGTCCCTGCGAGAGTCGTGCGCCAGGGCGGGGTCAAAATCTGCGAGAGCCTCGATCAGGTTCACATTCCCGACCCGGTGGCGCAGAAAATCTGTATGCTCGAGTCAAAGCTCTATCATATGGAAAAAAAGCTTGAAAAGCTGAGCTCTTCGGAGGAAGAAAAATGATTACCGACGTTTTTTTCGACCTTGACGGCACGCTGACAAACCCCATGACCGGCATTACAAAGTCGGTTCAATATGCTCTCAAAAGCTTCGGCATCGACGTTAAGGACAACCGCGAGCTGACCTTTTTTATCGGTCCTCCCCTTGGGGAAACCTTTATGAAGTATTACGGCTTTTCGGAGAAGCAGGCCGAGCGGGCGGTGGAAAAATACCGCGAATATTTTGCCCCGACGGGCATTTTCGAAAACGAGGTCTATCCCGGCACCGAGCATATGCTAAGCAGCCTTAAAGACGCCGGAAAGCGACTCTTTATCGCCACCGGAAAGCCCACGGTCTTTTCAAAAAAAATACTCGAGCATTTCGGGCTTGACGGTTATTTTACCGACGTTTACGGTATCGGAATGTCGGAGCTGCACAAGACCAAAGCCGAAACCCTTAACGCGCTTATGACCGATTATAATGCCTGCAAAGAGAGCTCGGTCATGGTGGGCGACCGCATTTTCGACATTGACGCCGGGAAGAAATGCGGAATAAAAACCGTCGGAGTCAGCTTTGGGTTTGCCGAAAAAGGCGAGCTTGAAAAAGGTGCCGACCATATCGTGAAAAATACGGCCGAGCTTGAGGCTCTGCTTATGAAATTATAGAGAGGAAGGAATTTATGAAAATTTTCAACACTCTGACAAGGGAAAAACAGGAGTTTGTCCCCATAACCGAGGGAGAGGCCAAGATTTATGCCTGCGGCCCCACGGTTTACAACTATATCCACATCGGAAACGCCCGTCCCCTTTGCGTTTTCGACGTGCTGAGGCGTTATCTTGAGTGGAGAGGCTATAAGGTCAATTTTGTTCAGAACTTTACCGACATCGACGATAAGCTCATAAAAAAGGCAAACGAGGAGGGCATAACCGTCAAGGAGGTTGCCGAGCGGTATATAAAGGAATTCTGGATCGACGCAGAGGGCCTTAATGTCAGAAAGGCCACCGTTCATCCGAGAGCCACCGAAAATATCGACGAGATAATTCACATAATTTCCGCCCTTGTGGAAAAGGGCTATGCCTATCCTTCGGGGGGCGACGTGTATTTCCGCGCCGAGAAATTTGCGGGTTACGGAAAGCTTTCCCACCAGCCCCTCGACGAGCTTAAGGAGGGGGCAAGCGAGCGCGGCGCTTCGGCCGAGCAAAAGGAAAGCCCCATGGATTTCACCCTTTGGAAGGCCGCAAAAGAGGGAGAACCCTTTTGGGAGTCGCCTTGGGGTAAGGGCCGTCCCGGCTGGCACATCGAGTGCTCGGCCATGTCGGGAAAATATCTCGGCAAGACCATTGACATTCATTGCGGCGGTCAGGACCTTATCTTCCCTCATCACGAAAATGAAATTGCCCAGTCGGAATGCGCCAACGGCTGTGAATTTTCCCACTACTGGATGCACAACGGTTATATAAACGTCGACAACCGCAAGATGTCGAAATCCCTCGGAAATTTCTTCACGGTGCGTGACGTGGCCGCAAAATACGGCTATGAGCCCATTCGTTATTTGATGATTTCCTCCCATTACAGAAGCCCCATAAATTACAGCGTCGACATTATCGAGGCCAATGTCAGATCGCTTGAGCGCCTTTATTCCTGCCGCGACAGCATGGATTTTGCCGAGAAAAACGCCTCCTGCGCCAATCTTCGGGAGGGCGAGGCCGAGGTTATAAAGACCTTTGACGGCCGCAGAGAGCAATTTATAAAGGCCATGGACGACGACCTTAACACCGCGGACGGTCTTTCGGCGCTTTTCGAGCTTGTGCGCGACATAAACACCGCCTTGAGAAACGACCCCTCTGCCGAGCTTTGCAAAATTGCAAAGGAACGCTTTTTCGAGCTTGCCGACGTGCTCGGTCTTGTTTATGAGAAAAAGGGCGGGGACGACCTTGACGCGCAGGTGGAAAGCCTTATCGAGCAGCGCACCGCCGCGAGAAAGGCAAAGGATTTTGCCACGGCCGACGCAATCCGCGACAAGCTTAAGGAAATGGGCATAATTCTTGAGGACACCCCCCAGGGAATAAAATGGCACAAGGCATAAGGCATTGCCAAAGGCCCTTATAAATAATATTTAACAAAACAGACCCGACCTTTTGCAAGGTCGGGTCTGCTTTTTTCATACAGAAAAACCCGTCCGAGTAATCGGACGGGTTTAAGTTTAAAGACTACATTACATAGGAATGTAGTCGCCGTTCTGAATCTTCATGGCGTTAGGAGACTTGTTAACCGAACCGTCGGCGGCAAAGGTGATTCCGTCGCCGGTGAGTCCGTCATAGGTAACCTTAACGATTTCGGCTTTAAGGATTTCGCAAACGTCGGAAACGCTCATGTCGGCGGTGACATTGCCGTTCTTCATGCACTCGGCAAGAATGTAGATGGCGTCATAAGCGTCGGCAGCGAACTGGTTGGGGGTGTCCTTGTATTTCTCCTTGAACTTGTTGGTGAAGTTCACGTTGGCCTGGCTCTTGGTGTCGCCGGCAACGAAGGGGGTCAGCAGGATAACGCCCTCGGCAAGAGAGGTGTTGAAGCCTTCAATGGCAAGAATTCCGTCAAGACCGTCGCATCCGAAGAAGGTGGTCTGATAGCCCATGGTGTTGGCCTGCTCAAGGATCTGGGAAGCTTCCTGTGCATAGATGGGAAGGAACACGAGATCTGCGCCCGAGGACTTGGATTTGTTGAGCTGAACCGAGAAGTCGGTTTTGGAGTCGTCGGTGAAGGCTTCGGCCGAAACGACCTCAAGACCCTTTGCCTGAGCCTCTTTAACAAAGTTGTTGTAAATGCCCGAAGAATAGGCGTCGGAGCTGTTGTAGATGATGGCGATCTTCTGAGCAAGGTTGTTGTCCGCAATATAGTCGGCGGATTTTGTACCCTGGTTAGGATCGGTAAAGCACATCTGGAATGCGTTGTCGTATTTGATAACTCCGGTGGCCGAAGCGGAAGGAGTAATCTGGAACATATTGTCGTCGTGGGTCTTTTCAACAACGGCAAGGCAGGGAGCGGTGGTTACGGTTCCCATAAGAGCCTGCATACCCCAGTCCTTAAGGTTGTTGTAGGCGTTGACCGACTTTTCGGGGTCGTGCTCATCGTCCTGGAAGTTGAATTCGATCTTGGTGCCGTTGATGCCGCCGGCCTCGTTGATTTCCTCAACAGCCATCTCTGCAGCGTTTTTAACGGCCTGTCCGTAAACTGCGGCGCCGCCGGTTATAGGTCCGATACCGCCGATTTTAATGGTGTCGCTGCTGCCCTTTTTGCTGTCTCCGCAGGAAGCGAAGCAACAAGCAACCATTGCGACCGACAGAACAAGCGCAAGAACTTTTAAGCTTTTCTTCATAATCTTTTTCCTCCTTGACAGAGCGAATACTCTGTTCATGTTGATAAAATTATACTCCCCGCAATATAATTTGTCAAATAAAATAATAAGTAAAGCAAAGATGAATTTTGTGTTAAATCGAACAAATAAAATGCAAAAAAATAAGAATAAAATATACCCTCAGTATAACTATGTAAATAATTTTTATAAGTTGTTGAATAAGGGCAAGATAAATGATATATTATACAAGGAACAAAACGAATTTTATTTGGAGGTAGCGCTATGTGGTGCCAAAAATGTAATAAATATTATGATACCGACGCCGAAACCTGCGAAAAATGCGGCGAAAAGCTTATTGATTATACCCCTATCGTGGAGGATGACCGCGAGGACGTGCTTTTCATGTCAAATCTTTCTCCCGACGAGCCGGAGGAGCAGAAAACCGAAGTCAAGACGGCGGAGGCCGCCCCTCTTTTCGACGGCGAGCCCAAACTGCTTATAACCGTTATCGGCAGCGGCGAGGCCGACCGCATTACCGAAATGCTTGAGCAAAATAAAATTCCCTCCATGAAAAAGGAGGCCGAGGTCCACACCTCCACCGAGGAATGCGACAACGATTTTGACCCCGAGGAGCTTGAGGCTCTTGACGGTGAGGAACAGGACGAGGACTATGCCGCGGAGTTTTCCGCCCTTTGCGACGAGGCGCTTGAGGGAGAGGAGCTTTACGACATTTTTGTGCCGGCGGGGTGCTTTTCCGAGGGACTGAGGCTGGTTATCGAGGACGAGCAGGGAGACTCCGTCGGTGACGAAGCTTCGGACGAAGAAAGTGACGGTGAACGGGATTTTTCCGACAAAGAAGAATCGGAGCCGGAGCAGCCTTCTTCGGAGGAAAAAAACGGATTGTTCGGCCTTTTTAAGCGCAAAAAGAAATAGGTTTTGCTTTTTGCGGGGATAAAAAAAGAAAAAATCCGAAAAAAGATGTTGACAAGCGCCCGCCGAGTTGTTATAATATACGAGCTGTCAAATTACAGCCCTATGACCCATTAGCTCAGCCGGTAGAGCACTTGACTTTTAATCAAGGTGTCTGGCGTTCGAATCGCCAATGGGTCACCACAAAGCGATCTGCAAATGCAGGTCGCTTTTTTTATTTGCCGGGTATTGACAGAATTTGTTTTTTGTGAAATAATAAAAAAGAAAAATTCGTTTTGTTGCACGCAAATATGCAACCGTATACTGTTTTAGCTCCCTTATATGAAAGGCTTTTAAGCTTTAATTCTATAAAGGAGAAAAAATATGACGACGGAAAACTATAAATACAGAATGGGGTTGCTCAAAAACGAGTTTGATGCAAAAGCAAAGGGTAAATTTAAAATTCCCGAGATTCCCAAGGCCAAACTATCGGATGCGGATTTTGAAAATCTATTGTTAATTGGGTTTGACAGAACAAATAAGCAGAAAGACCTTGACCGAATGGTGCACTTCTTTTTGTACGATTATAAATTTGAAAGAGTATGGAAAGATCCCGAAGGGTGCATAGAGAGGCTGAAAAATTATAAAGCGGTGCTTTCTCCGGATTTCAGTATGTATATTCAGATGAATCCGGTTATGCAGCTTTACAATACATTCAGAAATCGTTACTGCGGAGCATATTTTGCCTCAAAAGGATTAAAAGTCATACCCAGTGTGAATTGGGGCAATGAGAACACTTTTGATTTCTGTTTTGAAGGAATTCCGAAAGGCAGCACTGTGGCGGTTTCCACCTATCAGGTGTCCGAGCACGGAAATCATGCCGACCAAAAGGATTTCTTTATGAAGGGCTATAATGAAATGCTGAAAAGGATTGAGCCCGAAAGGATAATTTGTTATCACGAGCCGTTTGACGAGATGAAAGGGAATATTATCTATGTGAATTATGAGCAGTCATCTTGGAAATACCAACAAAAGGATTTTGAACTTTCGCAATACGCCGAATGTATTTGCGGACAAAAACCTTTGTCCGAAAACGGCAATGTGATTATAAAAAGCGGTTTTGTTTTGCCTTTTGTTTACGAAAAGGGTATGGGTGACGCCGAAGGCGGGCAATGGATTCCGAAAAAGGAAGATGACAAACGTCTTTTGGGAATCCCGGGTGAGATAAAAACCACATATATGGAGAACGGAGCAAAATTTATAACAAAGATAGGAGATGATGGGAGAGCTGTTTATGAGAGACATTGTACAGATCATGGTAAACCTAAATTTCACAGTAATCCGCATGATCATATTATTGATTGGCACAATCCCGTAGAGGGTATACCTAATTTTGTTCGACAAATAAACTATTGGGACGGAGATGTCCCCGAATTCGATTACAAAGGAGAAAAAGCGTATATGAAATCCGAAAATTATCATCACGAGCGTACAGACTATGATTTTGCAACAATAGCCGAATATTTGGATTCGGCCGCAAGAGGAACGGAGGTTACATTTAAGTATAAAGAGAGAGAATACGGAGTGTTTTGGTTCGAAGGTTTATTCTATGTGTCTGCACTCGGCGGTGAGGAAAATGAAAAGTCTTATAAAACTGTCGAGGAGACTCTTGACTATCCGATAGAGGATGTAACAATAAGAGATATAATTACAAGCGTGAAAGTTACGCATAGAAACGTTTGATTTTTGTAAAGGAGAAAAAGCATATATGAAAAACGAGCATTATCATTACGAGCGTACGGAAGATGATTTTGAAACCATAGCTGAGTATTTGGATGCGTTGACAAGAGGAAGAGAAGTTGCCTTTGAATACAACGGCAGAGAATACGGTGTATTTTATTTGAAAGACGGATTCTATGTGTCTACACTCGGTGTTGTGGAAAACGAAAAAATTTATAAAACCGCAGAGGAGACCCTTGACTATCCGATAGAGGATGTGACAATAAGAGATATAATTACAAGCGTGGAGGTCACTCTGAGAAACGTTTGAATTTAAAAATATAATATGATTATAAAAACACCTCCCGTCGGGAAGAATACAACCGACAAGAGGTGTTTTTATGTTAAACAGAATCGGGAAAGGTACAATTGTTTTTTCAAATGACCCGCGAATTTGCGGATTTGCGTCGGTGGCCGGAAAAACCGAAAAGGACGGCCCCTGCGGAAAGGATTTTGACGTTATAATAGAGGACGAATATTCGGGCGAGACGACCTTTGAGCAGGCCGAAAGCCGTCTTGTGGCGACGGCGGTGGAAACGCTGCTTAACAAAACGGGAGTTTCGGCGGGGGACATTGACATTTTGTTTGGGGGAGATTTGCTTAATCAGTGCGCCGGCTCAACCTTCGGAGCCGAAAGTTTCGGGATTCCCCATGTGGGGGTGTACGGCGCCTGCTCCACCATGGCGCTGACATTGGGGCTTGCCGCCTGTTTTGCCGACGGGGGCTTTGCAAATTATGCGGCGGCGGTGACGTCCTCCCATTTTTGCGCCAGCGAACGTCAGTTTCGCCTTCCCCTTGAATACGGCGGACAGCGGGCCGGCTCCACCCAATGGACGGTCACGGGGGCGGGAGCCCTGCTGGTGGCGAGAGGCAGGGGAAAAGTCAAAATAAAGTCGGCAACCTTCGGTAAAATCACCGATTACGACATTACCGACGTCAACAACATGGGGGCGGCCATGGCTCCCGCAGCTGCCGAAACTCTTTGCGGTTTCTTTGACGATACCGGCAAAGCGCCGTCGGATTTTGATTTGATACTGACCGGTGATCTCGGAAAGGTGGGAAGCGAGCTGCTGCTCACACTCATGAAGGAGGAAAAGCGAGACATTGACGAAATTCACTCCGACTGCGGACTTAACATTTACTATCTCGACCGTCAGGACGTAAAGTCGGGCGGTTCGGGCTGCGGCTGCTCGGCAAGTGTGCTTTGTTCGCGAATACTCCGTGAGCTTTACGAGAAAAAATATAAAAACGTGCTTTTTTGTGCTACCGGCGCCCTTCACTCGCCGATCACCGTTTTTCAAAAAAAGCCCATTCCGTCAATCGCCCATGCGATTTGGCTTTCGTCGGAGCAATAAAAATTTTTGCGGTTTTGTTTAAAACCGCTTTTTTGACGTTTATCGACTTTTTTCCTGTGCCGCAGGAAAGGAAAAACGGTTCTTTTTTACAATAAATCAAAATTGCACATTATTCGGTTTTGTGTAAATTGCTGAATTTGAATTTTGCATTGCTAATACTTGACAAAACGGCAGTACGGATATAAAATATATGTGCAAATTATATATTGAATTAGGATTTGCGAAAAAAGAGAGGAGATTTTTTATGAACAGCAAAAACACCAAAAGAGCACTTGTGTCAAGCGCTCTTGCTATGCTTGTTTGCGTAGCTTTGCTTATCGGCTCCACCTTTGCATGGTTCACCGACACGGCAAGCACCTCGGTCAGCAAAATTCAGTCGGGCAACTTGGACGTGACCCTCGAGTATGCCGCCGGAAAAACCGACGGGCAAATAGTTTGGGAGTCGGCCGAAGGCAAGCTTCTGCAATTTCTCGTCAACGGCCAAATGCCCCCGCAAAAGGATGACGGCACCTATGCGCCCATTCTTTGGGAGCCGGGCTGTACATACGAGCTTCCTGCCCTTCGCGTGACAAACGGCGGCAATCTTGCCCTTAAATATAAGGTGCAGATCACCGGAATAAAGGGCGACGCCATGTTAAACACGGTTATCGACTGGACCATAGGCGACGTTGCCCTCGGAACGGAGCAGCACCTTGCCGCGGGCGCCGCAAATGAGTTTGTCATAAAGGGTCATATGCAGGAGACCGCCGGAAACGACTATATGAACAAGTCGATTGACGGCATTTCGGTCACCGTTGTTGCAACTCAGGACACCGTCGAAAACGACAGCTACGGCCACGAATATGATAAGGATGCCGCATACCCGGTTTTTGCAAACAGCCAAGAGGATGTAAATAAGGCTATTACAGATGCAGCCGGCAAAAAGGTTGCAATTTCACTTCCTTCGCAAAAGACAATTGCTCTTGACAACGGAATTGCAAACGAGAGCAGTAAATCCCGTGACATCACTTTTGTCGGCAACGGCACTCAGACGGTTGATGTTATCACAAATGCCGTTAGTGCCGAGGGCGGTGAGCTTAATTATCAGCGCGGTTCTTCCTTTACCTTTGAAAATCTCACTATACAGGCGGGAACGGGCAATTTCGACGGCGTTGTGTGTGACAGATTGGTTTATAAAAACTGCACCATAAAAGGAAAGCTTACCCTTTACGGTGAGGCGGAATTTATAAATTGCACTTTCGATAACACCATGGAAAATCAATATTCAATTTGGACATGGGGCGGTACCGACGTAAAATTTGACGGCTGTACATTCAACACGAACGGTAAGGCAATTTTGCTTTACGGACGTGCAACCGAGAGCAATCCCACCAATCTTGCTGTCAACAACTGCGAATTCAACGACCGAAACAACGGCGCCGCAGGCAAGGCTGCCATTGAAATCGGTAACGATTATAATGCCACATATACGCTGACCGTAAATAGAGCGACTGTCAACGGATTTGCCGACGGTAAAAACACCGGATCCAAGCTGTGGGCAAACAAAAACAGCATGGACGCCGCACATCTCAGTGTGACTGTGGACGGAACAAAAGTTCTTTAATTTGTTTAACGCTCGAAAAATTAAATAAAAACAGCCGTCACGGAAGGTGGCGGCTGTTGTGCTTTTTATGGTTTAAATTTCTCCGAGAACCTCGGCCTTATAGCCCCTCATCCAAATTGACGGGGTAATTCTCAGGGTATAGCCCCGTCCGGGGGCGCATACCCATTCGTTAAATGGCAGCTCGGGCAGCCCGCAGACCGACAGAATTGCCATAATGTTTCCTCCGTGGAGACAAAAGGCGCAATCGGTCACACCCTCCTTCATGATGTCCTCCACCGTTTTGGCAAAGGCCACCACCGAGCGCTTGACAAAGGCGTCGGTGGTCTCTCCGCCGGGAGGGCACTCTCCCGAAAGCCAGCGGGCAAAGGCGGGATTTCCTTTAAGCTCCTCGGCCGTTTTGTTTTCAAATTCCCCGAAGTCGCATTCGCAAAGCTCGGGAACGGCGGTTATCTCCTTGTTCGGATAGATAATTTCAAGAGTTTCTACGCAGCGTTTAAGAGGGCTTGAAAAAAGCCGTTCGGCATAAGGATAAATTCCCTGCCCGTCAAGCTCCTTTATCTGCTCTTTTCCCCTTGCGGTGAGCGGCAAATCGGTCTTTCCCACATATCTGATGACTCCCTCGGGCTTTTCAAGGCCGTGGCGAATGAGATGAATTTTATATGTTTTCAATTAAATATCCCTCTTTACAAATGTCTTCAAGGGTATTATAATATACAGGGTGTATAAATTCAAGAAAAATCTTTGAAGGTCGGCGTAGGAATATGAAAAACAAATTTGCTCAAACTATAACCGAGCTGCGTCATCGCAAGGGAATTACCCAAAAACAGGCCGCGGCCGAGCTGGGCGTTTCCCAGGCGCTCCTTTCCCATTATGAAAAGGGCGTGAGGGAATGCGGTCTTGATTTTCTTTTAAAGGCTTCCGAATTCTACGAGGTGCCCTGCGATATTCTTCTCGGTAAAAACGAGCTGCCCGAGAAACAGCCCGAGCCCGAAGTTCTGCCCGAAAAGCAGGCTCTTTCAAATTCGCTTGAAATCATTTTCGACCTTATCGAAAATTCGGGAAGCGACGAGTTTCAAAAGGAAGTTTGGGATTTTCTCATGCTTGCCATATACCGAATTTTGCGGGTCATGTGCGAAAGCAGGGAAGGAGAGGCGACGGTTTTCGAAGTCTCCCACCACACATACAGAGCCATGGCCGACGCCGCCATGCAGGTCGCCGAGGTCAGCATAAGCTGTGCCGTAAACGGCCAGACGGCGGGCTTCCCTCCCATTGCCGACCCCGACGCAATGCGGCTTTCAAGCCTTCAGTTTGCCGAAAAATATAAGGAAAAATATTCCGATTTGCTTTATCTTATCCGCTCTGCCGAAGAACGGATGAAATTTATATAATTCTCCCCGTCTCGGGATTTTATGAAAGGTGATCTTTATGGAAAAAACCAAAGCAGCGCAAAAAAAAGAACAGCTCATGCCCTCTGCCAAAAACGGCTGGGACAGGATTGAAAAGCAGGACGAGCAGAAAATATTTGACTTTGCAAAGGGCTATATGGATTTTATGACCCTTTGTAAAACCGAAAGGGAGGTTACTTCCTTTGCCGAAAAGGCGCTTGTTGCCGCAGGGTTTGAGGCATTCGACCCCAAAAAGCCTCTTAAGGCGGGCGACAGAATATATGTCAACAACCGCGGCAAGGCCGTCATGGCCGCCGTCATCGGCAGCGAGGACATCGAAAAGGGCGTCGACATTGCGGCTGCCCACATCGACTCCCCCCGTCTCGATTTAAAGCAGCATCCTCTTTATGAGGACGGCGAGCTTGCCCTTTTTAAAACCCATTATTACGGCGGAATAAAGAAATATCAGTGGTCGACGGTGCCGCTGTCTCTCCACGGCGTTATTGTGCGTGCCGACGGCGAAAAGGTGGAAATCAACATCGGCGAAAACGAAGGCGACCCGCAGTTTGTGGTGACCGATCTGCTTCCCCACCTCGGCAGAGAGCAGTCCAAAAGACCTCTTTCGGAGGGCATAAAGGGAGAGGAGCTTAACATTCTGCTTGGCAGCCGTCCCTTTAACAGCGACCCCGAATCCGAGCGGGTAAAGCTTAATATAATAAACATTCTCAATGAGAAATACGGCATAACCGACAAGGATTTTGTCACCGCCGAGCTTGAGGCCGTTCCCGCCGCAAAGCCGGTTGACATCGGTTTCGACCGTTCGCTTATCGGTGCCTACGGCCACGACGACCGCTGCTGCGCATATCCCGTGCTTGAGGCGATAATCGGCTGCAAGGCTCCCAAAAGAACCGCCGTCGCCGTGCTCACCGACAAGGAGGAGATCGGCTCCGACGGAAACACGGGACTTCATTCGGCTTATATGAAATATTTTATCGAGGACATTGCCGAAAACATGGGCAGCAAGGGCAGATGGGTGCTATCAAACAGCCGCTGCCTGTCGGCCGACGTTAACGCCGCCTTTGACCCCACCTTTGCCGAGCCCTTCGAGCGCAACAACGCAAGCTATGTTAACTACGGCGCCGTGCTGACAAAATACACAGGTGCGGGCGGAAAGTCCTCCACCTCCGACGCGGGCGCGGAATTTGTGGGAGAAATTTCCCGCATTATGGACGGTAAAAACGTCGTGTGGCAGACCGGAGAGCTGGGCAAAGTAGACTTCGGCGGCGGCGGAACGGTGGCCAAATATGTTGCCGAGCTCAACGTCGACGTTATCGACCTCGGCGTTCCCGTGCTTTCCATGCACGCCCCCTTTGAGGTAATATCCAAGCTTGACCTTTACATGACGTTTAAGGCCGTCGAGGCGCTTTATTCGTCCGAAAGATAGGAGGAAACTTTATGGCAACCATTCTCATTACCGGCGGCGCCGGATTTATCGGCAGCCACACCTGCATTGCCCTTCAGCAGGCGGGATATGACGTTATTGTTGTGGACAATCTGGACAATTCCAGCGAAAAATCCCTTCCGCGGGTGGAAAAGATAACCGGAAAACCCATAAAATTTTATAAAGACGACGTTCGCGACCGCGCGGCCATGGACAAAATCTTTGAGCAAAACAAAATCGACGCCGTCATACATTTCGCGGGGCTTAAGGCGGTGGGCGAATCGGTGTCGAAACCGCTTGAGTATTACGACAACAATCTGATAAACACCCTTGTGCTTCTTGAATGCATGAGAGATCACGGCGTCAAAAAGCTTGTGTTCAGTTCGTCGGCCACCGTTTACGGACCCAACAAGATAATGCCGCTTAAGGAGGGTATGCCCATCGGGGCCACAAATCCCTACGGCCGCACCAAGCTCTTTATCGAGGAGATGCTCCGTGACCTTTACAAGGCCGATAACACCTGGTCGCTGGCGCTGCTTCGCTATTTTAATCCCATCGGCGCCCACGAAAGCGGAACCATCGGCGAAAACCCCAAGGGAATTCCCAACAACCTTATGCCCTATATCACTCAGGTGGCCATCGGAAAGCTGGAAAAGCTGCACGTTTTCGGCGACGATTACAACACTCCCGACGGAACCGGTGTGCGTGATTATATTCACGTCATGGATTTGGCCGAGGGTCACGCCAAGGCGCTGGACTATCTGCTGACCCATGAGGGCTGCGGAGAATATAATCTCGGAACGGGAAAGGGCGTCAGCGTGCTTGAACTGCGCGCCGCCTTTGAGAAGGCTTCGGGTGTGGAAATTCCTTATGTTATCGACCCCCGCCGTCCCGGCGACCTTGACGAGGTCTATGCCGACCCGACCAAGGCCAAGGAGATTTTCGGCTGGGAGGCCAAGAGAAACATAGAGCAGATGTGCGAAGACAGCTGGAGATGGCAGAAAAACAACCCCAACGGCTTTGACGATTGAGGCCGACAAAATTTGCCGTTAAACGGAAAAAACCTCGGTTCATGTTTTTGAACCGAGGTTTTATTTTGCTTGTTTATTCTGCACGGGGCGGGAAAACACGATTTTTTTCAAGCGCGTGGCTTAAAGCGACAGAATATAGTCGCAAAGCTCATATCCGTCCCCGGGAACGCAGCCGGCGGGAACCCCCACCGCCTTTTGCAAATCGTCGATGTGGGTGTCGTCGAGAAACAGGTCACCCTCGCTTCGCAGCACGCCGGGAGGCAGCAGCAGCCTGCCCTTTAAATCCTTCCCTTTAAGCTGATTTATTATGTCGCGCCCGGTGAGCAGCCCCGCAACGGTAATTCGCTCGCCGAAAAAGTCGTTGCGTATGGTGTATATTTTATAATCAAGCCCGGGAAATTTCTCGACGGTTTTTTTCATGAGAAATTCCATGAGAGGGGCGGCGAGAGCGGCCGTGGCAACGGAAAAACTGCGCTTTTTGCCGTCGGGTTCGGCGTCCTCAAGAGCGGCAAGATAATCGTCCCGCAAGGATGCCCACATTCCCACGCCGTTTTCGATCTGTAAAAAATCTTCATAAAACGAACTGTCGTGAATTTCTCTCCCGGCGGTGAGATAAAACTCGTCGGAAGGGAAGCACAGCCGCGTGCCGTGCTTTTTCAAAAATTCGTCGCCGAAATGCTCCATTGTGTCCACAACGGCCGCCGCGGTTTCCTTATTAAAAGGCTCGAGAGGCTCAAGACCCTCGCGGTATTTCGTCAGCCCCACCGGCACGGCGCAAATGCTTTGAACCGAAGGATAGAGCGCACCCAAATCCTCAAGAGTTTTTTCAAGCTCCTTGCCGTCGTTAAAACCGGGGCAGAGCACAAGCTGGGTGTTGAGCTTTATTCCCGCCTGTGCAAAACGGTAAAGAGCCGACAGCGCCTCGCCGGCAAAGCGATTTTTCATCATTCGGCACCGAAGAACGGGATTGGTGGTGTGAACCGAGATGTTGACGGGGCTTATGTGCATTTTGATGACCCTCTCGATTTCATGCTCGGTGAGATTGGTCAGCGTGATATAGTTGCCGAAAAGGAAGGAAAGACGGGAGTCGTCGTCCTTAAAATACAGCGAAGGCCGAAGACCTTTGGGCAGCTGGTCGATGAAACAGAAAATGCACTTGTTTTTGCAGGAATGCTGCTTATCCATAAGATAGGTGTCAAATTCCATGCCGGTTTCGTCATATTCGTCCCGCTTTTTAAGCAGCGTTTCTATCCGCTCGCCGCCGCGGTCGAGAACTATGTTAAGTTTCTTTTCGGTCATGTAAAACCGAAAGTCGAGAACATCCTCAATTTCATTCCCGTTTATGGAAAGCAGCACGTCGCCGCTCTTTATTCCGCATCTGTCGGCGGGAGAATGTTTTTCGACCGAAGAAATTTTAACCGACAAGGTAACACCTCCTTAAAAGAAAAAGCGGTTTCGGTTTGCCTGCCGAAAACCGCCGCTTAAATTTTTACACAGCAAAACGGGCGTATAAAATACACCCGCATAACTGCACTTTTTGACGCAATCAGTCTACCTTGATAACCTGACGGCCGTTATACTGACCGCAGGAAAGGCATACTCTGTGGGGGCGCTTGTATTCGCCGCACTGAGGGCACTTTACGAGAGTAGGAGCGTCAAGCTTCCAGACGTTGGAACGTCTCTTATCGCGTCTTGTTTTGGAAATTCTTCTTGCCGGCACTGCCATTTCCGGCACCTCCCTTTATAAAAATAATCTTTAAAAAACTTAGTCGAAAAAGGCTTTGAGCGCGTCGAGTCTCGGATCGGTCGCTTCGTTTTTACAGCCGCAATCCCCTTCGTTGAGGTTTTTGCCGCAACTCGGGCAAAGACCCTTGCAATCGGGACGGCACAGAAACTTTGACGGATAGCGGACAATGATGTCGTCCCTCACAAGGGGGTCGAGATCTATTTTAAAGTCCTCCGCAACGACGAAATCCTCGGTGTCCTCCCCCTCCAGCTCCTGAACCGCGACATAGGTGAGTGGGAGCGATTCCTTACGCTCGATGTCGGCGGCGCAGCGGTCACAGGGGGCAGAGATCACATACTCGGCAACAAGTTCGATAAACACGACGCCCGCGCGGTTTTTGGCCGCACCCTTTATCTTAACCGGCTTTTTAAGGGACGAGTATCCCGAGAATTCAAGATCGGAAAGATCCATTTCATACTCGAATGGTAGAGACTCGCTCCCGGCAAAGACGCCGGAAAGATCCAGCAACATCGCATTTCCTCCCTTCAAAGACCTTTAAAGCGGGCTTTGAACAAACACAGCCCTGCCAAATAGGCAAAAATCATTATATAATCTTTGCTCCGTTTTGTCAAGAGTTTTTTAGTTTTCCGCAGGCTCAAAAAAGAAAATTATGCCCGTTCGGGGCTTTAAGAAAATTTCAATGCCCTTTTCAAGGTCGCTTCCGCTTATTATTCTTGTCTCTCCCGTGGCCGAATTTTCCACCTTATAGTCTATCGAGCCGTCAAGGATGAGTTTTGCAGTAAACGACGGCTCCTTGACCTTGATGTTGGAGAGGACCTGGAAAAATCCCTTCTTGGTGTCGGGATTGTAAAACTCCATGGCGTAAAAGTCCTCAAGATTAAAGCGGGGCTCGGTCAGAGGATAATAGTCGGAATTTGTCATGAATTCGGCCGCTCTGCGCCAAATGGGATGATTCCTTCTTGCGATTTCAAAGCTGCTGTCGTCGGCGTCAAAGACAATTATGTCGGTCAGCGCCGGCGCACAGGCAAGCTGATAGCAGAAATCGTCCACGCGGAAATTGTAAAAGGGATCGTCGGAAAACCAAACCATTTCGCCGTTTACGTCCCAGCTGCGGTTGTGGGCGCGGAAATAGGGAATCCACTCGAACATATATCTGTGCTGCTTTTGCTTTATGGCATGGTCGCCGTAGCCCACATCGGTGTAGTGAAGGGGAACGCCCCTGCGCATGGTTTCGGGATCGTTTCTCCGTCCGCCCGAAGCACAGGAGTCCATCCAAAGGCCGGGATTGCGGTTTATAAGCTCATCCCAATAACGGTAGTACCCTTGAATGTGGAAGTTTTCGAGAGCACCGAGCCTGTCCTCGGTTTCGTTGTTCTTCCAACAGGGCATGGGGTCGAAATTGAAGTCCTGACGGTAGATTTTCACCTTGAATTTCTTTATAAGGCCGTCCACATGGTTTATAAGCCAGTCGAGGGCGTCCTTGTTCGAAAGGTCGAGCAGGCGGTTAGCGTCGTCGGGATTGCCGTTTTTGAGCAGCCATTCGGGGTGATTTGTTTCAAGCCATGTCCCCGGGCGCACCCGCTCGGGCTCAAACCACAGCAGAAAATCAATTCCCTGCTTTTCACATTCTTCTCCGAGCACCTCAATGCCGTTCGGCCAGTTGACGGGATTTGCCTCCCATGTGCCGGTGTGGTCCCAATGATAGTCGCAGGGATACCAGCCGGCGTCAAGCCACCATATGTCGGGACGAAGGCCTTTGTCGAGATAGGTGTGCAGAGCCTTAAGCTGACCCTGCTCGGTGGCGCCGGAAAACTCCGGTTTACCGCCCTCGGCAAAAAGATGAAGGCAAAGCTTGGGGTGAAGGGGGCTGCCGTCTCTGTCTTTGGGCAGAATGTGCTTTATGTAAAATCTTCTCCACATGTTACGGGCATGGTCCTCATCCCCGACATAGCTTTCGATGTTTACCCTCGGGGTGCGGAAAACCTCGCCGGGCTTTAAATAAAGATTGCACCGTTTCTGCCCGAAAGCAACGTTGACGCCGTCGTTCGTCTTTTCGAATTCGGCAATCCATTGTCCCGACCAGCCCACGGCAATGTTAAATCCGCCCTCCTTGCCGCGCAGTCTCATGTAGGGAGCCGCCCCCGCGCAGGGGGTTCCGCTTTCGTTGGGGCAGAGAAGGAATTTTTCCGAAAGGTCGTTTTCAAAAAAGCTGTATCCCTGAACGCTCAGGTCGTCGCCGTTGGAATAGACAAGTGCTGCGCCGTCGGTTTTGAGAACGCCGTCGCCTATGCGTATGTCGGAAAGAATTTTTGAATTTTTATCCGAAACGTTTTCGAAATATGCCACCCATTCGGTCATGGGGAAATCCTTGTATTCCTTATATTCAATGCGGATTTCAAGACCTTCAAGGTGCGCGGTGACGCAGGTCAGGGTGAAATTCGAATCAATTCTGCGAAAGGTTTCTTCGGGCTTCATGTCCTCGGAAAATCCGCGGTATTTTTTACCGTCAAGGCAAAAGCTCAATGGAATATCGTAAACGCCCTTATAGGTCAGATTGCCGCAAAGGGCGGCCATGTCTGCGGAGGTGGTTTTTTGATTTGTAATTTTCATTTTTATCACTCCGAAAAACTGCCCCGGACGCTGCGGACCGAGGCAGTATAAAAATCAGTCTTTTACGGCTTCAAAGAAAACAACGGCGGCCGAACGCTTGTCAAGGGCAATTTCAACGCCGTTTGCAAGCTCCTTGCCCGAAATGACCTTGGTCTCTCCGGTCTTGGTATTTTCCACCTTGTAGTCCTTGGTTTCGTCAAGGGTGAGCTTTGCGGTGAAGGAAGGCTCCTTGACCTGGGTGTTGCGGAGCACCTGGAAGAAACCGCTGCACTCGTCGGGATTATAGAATTCCATGGCATAATAATCCTCGGGGTTCTTGCGGCAGGCGGTGAGGGGATAGTAGTCGGCCTTGGTCATAATTGCGGCCGCTCTGCGCCAAATGGGATGCATACGGCGGGCAAGGTCGAAGGCCTCCTCGGGGGCGTTCCATTCGATCATGTCGGTGAGGGCGGGAGCCATGGCAGCCTGATATGCGAATTCGTCCACCGGACGGCCGGCGTTGGGCTGATAATAAAGTCCCTCGGGGTTGTCCCAGCTCATATTGTGGGCGCGGAAATAGGGAATCCACTCGAACATATAGCGGTGCTGCTTCTGCTTGACGGGATGTACGCCGTATTCAACGTCGGTATAGTGCAGTGGAACGGCACGGCGAAGGGTTTCGGGGTCGTTTCTGCGGCCTCCCGAGGCGCAGGAGTCTATCCAAAGGCCGGGATTGCGGAGAATGATCTCGTCCCAAAGCTTGTAGTAGCCCTGAATGTGGAGATTTTCGATTGCTCCGATTCTGTCCTCGGTCTCGTGGAATTCCCAAGAGGGACGGGGGTCATAGTTGAAATCCTGACGGTAGATGTTAACGCCCGACTCCTTGATTATCTTGTTTATGCGCTCGGTCATCCATTCAAGAGCCTCGGGATTGGCATAGTTGAAAAGAATGTTGGGGTCGTTGGGGTCGGCGCGGTGGAGCAGCCATTCGGGATGGTTTTGATCGAGCCATGTGCCGGCCACAACGCGCTCGGGCTCGAACCAGAGCAGCAGCTGAATGTCGTTCTTTTTGCACTCCTCGCCGATGGGGGCAAGGCCGTTGGGAAAGTTTGCCTTGTTGACTTCCCATGTGCCGATGAGAGGCCACTCGTGGTTTCCGCAGACATACCAGCCCGCGTCGATCCACCAAATGTCGGGTTTAACGCCCTCTTTGATGTAGGAGCGGATACCTCTGAGCTGATTTTCCTCGGTGGCGCCGGTGAATTCGGGGAAGCCGTCGGCATTGAAAACGTGCATACAAAGCTTGGGGGGGAGGGTGTGGCCGTCGGGATCCTTAACGCAGATGTGTTTCATGAAGAAACGTCTCCACATATTTCTTCCGTGTGCCTCGTCGCCCACATAGCCTTCAAAGTTGACTCGGGGAGTTCTCATGACCTCGCCGGGATTGAGCACCATGTGGCAGCGCTTCTGACCGAAAGCGACCTTAACGCCGCCCTCGACCTTTTCGAATTCGGCAATCCAGGTGCCGGTCCAGCCCACGGCGATGTTTATGCCGCCGGTGCTGCCGTGCAGTCTCATAAAGGGGGAGGCGCCGGCGCAGGAGCAGCCGGTGTCGTTGGGATGAAGAACGAAGGGCGCCTTCAGGTCGTTTTCGAAATATTCATATCCCATGTTGCTTCCGTCGTCGCCGTTGGAATAGGTCAGGGCAACGTCGTCATCGGTTTTGACAACGCCGGCGCCAATGCGGAAGTCGGAAAGAATTTTGGATTTTTCGTTTGAAGTGTTCTCAAAATAGGCCACCCACTCGGTAACGGGGAAATCCTTGTATTCTATGTATTCCACGCGGATTTCGAGGCAGTCGAGATTGGCGGTGACGGTGGTGAGGGTCAGGTTGCTGTCGAGACGGCGAAAGCGCTTTCTCGGATTCATTTCGACGGTGAATCCCTCATATTTCTTGCCGTCGTAGATAAAGGAGATCGGAATGTCATTACGGGTGCGGTAGGGGAGTATTCCCATGCGGGTTTCCATATCCTCTTTGGTTGTTTTGTGGTTTAATGCCATGATTACACATCCTTATTAACAGACTCAAGAGTCGTTTATCGTTTACCTTATATCACATTTAGCTTAAAAAATCAATGGTTTTCTGCGATTTTTTATGATATATTTTTGCGCGTCGCAAGCCTTTTTCGGTCTGTTGCGCGCCATAATCTCGGCCGAGCTTATGGTAATGACAGGAAAAGCGGCAAAATCCCTTGACTTTCGACGGCGTTAAAGTTAAAATACAAGTAACAGATTTGTAACCCAAAGGAGGCGGGAAAAGTGATAAGGAAAAAAGCGGCGGCCTTTTTTACCGCCCTTGCAATGCTTTTTTGCGTCCTTTCGGTCAATGTTTCCGCCGACGGGGACAATTATAAAACCTGGCTGCAAACTGATTCCCGCTGGGGTTCCATCGGTTTCGGATATAACGACAGCTACACGGTGGCAAGGGTGGGCTGCGCTCTGACGTCGGTGGCAAAGGTCATGGCTTATTCGGGGGCGGTGTCTCGGGATACTTCGGTCTTTAATCCCGGTGTGCTTTGCACTTTTCTCAAGGCAAACGGCGGGTTCACCTCGTCGGGCGACATATATTGGGCAAAGCCCTGCGAATACACCTCGAATTTCACTCTTGAAAAGTGGACCAATGTTTCGGGAACAAAGGACGAGAAGATTTCTCAGATAAAATCCTTTCTCGACAGCGGCTGTATGGTGGTTTGCTCGGTTAAATACTACGGCCACTATGTGGCGGTGGAAAAGGTGGAAAACGGTAAGGTGTTCATAATGGACCCTGCCTCAAACGACATAACCGACCTGTTTTATTACGACGAGGCGGGGGTTGGCGCCAACGTCATTGTTTATAAGGGGCCGAAGGGTGTAAACGACGGCGGCAACAACAGCGGAAACCTCGGAGAGGAGTATGTCACCGGAAGATACCGCGTCAAGTCCTCCGACGGTCTCAATGTCAGAAGCGGCCCGTCCTCGGACTATCAAAAGGTCGGCTGGCTTGCCGACAAAACCGAGGTCGACGTTACCGACATTTACGGCGAATGGGGCAAGATAGAGGCCGACGGAGTTTCCGGCTGGATATGTCTTAAATATGCCGAAAAAATAGAGGATCCTTTCTATACATTATATATGGAGCTTGTTTCGCCCTCAAACAAAACGGTTTACAAAGAGGGCGAGGACTTCGACCCGTCGGGAATTACCGTGAAACTTCACTATTCAAACGGCACCTCCGAGACGGTCACCTCCGGCTTTGATGTTTCGGGATATTCCTCAACGCCCGGGACCCATGTGATAACCGTTTCCATGTGGGGATTTTACATGACCTTTGAGGTCACCGTCACATCAAAAACGGCGGTTTATCCTGTGGGAAGCTACCGTATAACGTCTCAAAACGGCGTAAACGTCCGAGCGGTTCCCTCAACCGACGGCGAAATTATAGGCGGCCTCGGTTTCAACGACAAGATCCGAGCCTATGAGGTTGCGGGCGAATGGGGCAAAATCGATTTTAACGGCAAGGTCGGGTATGTAAATCTTCGCTATGCCGAGTGTCTCAGCGCGCTGACCGCAAGGGGTGACGCCGACGGAAACGGTCTTGTCAATGTTTCCGACGCTCTTGTGATTTTGCAATACAGCGTTGGAACGCTTTCGGTGAACGATATTGACATTGCGGGCGCCGACGCCGACCTTAACGGAATCATAAACGTCGTTGATGCTATTGTCACCCTCCAACTCAGTGTGGGAAAATTTTAAATCAAATTCGGAACCGTCCTTTCATATACGAATAGGTATGTGAAAAGACGGTTCTTTTTTTGCGCCGCAGGGCCGAAAAGATAATATTCCGTATTGACAATTAAAACCAAAAGTGTTATCAAAAATTTGTAATAAATAAATATATTTTGAAATACTTAGTGCAAGTATACCGATAAAATTGTAATTTGCCAAAATGAATGCAGCTTTGGCCGCTTTGCTTTGGTAAATATAAAAACCGAAAGGGAGAAGAGTGTAATGAAAAAAGCGATTTGTGTGATTTTGGCGGCCGTTCTTTGTTTTTGCGCGATTCCGGCTTTCGCCGAAGAGGAAACACCCGAAACGACATACATGAACAGCTTGATTTTGTATGTGACCTCCGACGTTCAAAGAAACTTTTCGCCGTCGGATTTTTCCGACGCGGGATGTGTCAAGGCCGAAACAACCTCAATGTGTCTCAATGACGAGGGCAAATATGTTTACCGAGAGCTGCTGACCCTTGACAGGTCGGGCGACGAGGCCATGGATGACCTTGTCAAGGCCTTTGACGGAAAGGTCTTTCGAAACATCTATGCCGATGATTACTACCGCTATGCCAGTCGGGTGAATCTTTCGGCAAACGAGGTCTATGTTCCGCTGGGGAAAACCCTTTCGGTTTCGGTCACGGGCAAAGAGGTCAACGCCCCGCCCTACCTGCCGCTGTGCGGCATAGACGTCACCGTCGACCCCGAAACGCTGGACGAACAGGCCTGAAATTGTCTGTTAACGGTGCTTTTCGGTTTGTCGTCGCATATATGCTCCGGATTAACGAGCGTTTTAACGCAGAATGTGGGAGTTTTTCTCCGCCAAAATCGTGTCCGTATGTGCGCGCTGTGGTTGATTGAAAGAGACGGGGAAAAGAATGACAATCCCTCCGTCACGGCTACGCCGTGTCATCTCCCTTTACACAAGAGAGGCTTGAATGTGCAGAGCCCATTGCTTTTTCCATGCGGAAAAATATAAAATCGGGTTTTTGTCTGATTTCGGTGCCTTCACAAAAATACGAAATTATATTTTTGCTCGGCCCCCGGCTCCCTCGTGGAAAATTAAAAGAAGTTTTCGCATAACGTCGGCTCCCTTGTGTAAAGGGAGCTGTCAGCGAAGCTGACTGAGGGATTGTAGATTTGCGAATAAGCCTCTGATTTATCACTCGCCGCTGTTTGAGCTGTTTGTTAGTAAGCTTATATGTTACCTTAAGACCGAATTTTCCAAGGCATATAAAAACATCCTCCCGGGAATAAGCGCGGGAGGATGTTCGTTTTGTTTTGAAAATTTCAGCCGTTATAAAGGTTCATGGCCTTGTCTGTCTGACCCGTTACCATGAGCTTTACCGCCTCGACTCCGCGGTCGATGGCGTCGGCAAGCTTCTTTTCCTCCTCGCCCCTGACCTTTCCGAGCACAAAATCGGCGAGGTCCATGTCGGGGTGGGGTTTGGGCCCGATTGCCACCCGAAGGCGGAGAAAATCGTCGTGACCCGTGAGATAAATTATCGACTTGATGCCGTTGTGGCCGCCGTCGGAGCCTTTTTTTCTTATGCGAAGTTTGCCGGTGTCGAGAGCCACGTCGTCATAAACCACGATCAACCGCTCGGCGGGGATTTTATAGAAATTCAGTATATCCCGCACCGCTTCGCCGGAATTGTTCATAAAGGTCTGCGGCTTGACAAGCAGCACCCTCACTCCGTCTATAACGCCGTCGCCGTAAAGCGCCTTGAATTTGAGCTTTTTAACGTCGCAGCCGATTTTGTCGGCCAGTCGGTCGATGAACATGAAACCGACGTTGTGACGGGTCAGCTCATATTTTTCACCGGGATTTCCGAGCCCCACAATGACGTAGGAGGGGGAGAGGGCGGAAGAAAAATCCTTCTTTTTCGATTTAAAAAACATATCAGTCGTTGAACATGGTGCCGAGAGGCTTGTCCTCATAAATGCGCTCAATGGCCTCGGCAAAGGTGGGCGCCACGGGCAGCGTCACGATCTTGTCGATGTTCTTTTCCTCGGGCAGGGGGATGGTGTCGAGCAGGACAACCTCCTTAATGGGGCTTTCCTGAATACGCTCGATTGCGGGGCCCGAAAGAACGCCGTGGGTGGCGCAGGCATAAACCTCTTTGGCTCCGCCTATCTCCTGAACGGCCTTTGCGGCGTTGCAGAGGGTTCCGGCGGTGTCTATCATGTCGTCCACGAGAATGACGTTTTTATCCTTAACGTCGCCGATTATGTTCATGACCTCGCAGACGTTGGCGCGCTGGCGGCGCTTGTCCACAATGGCGATGGGCGCGTCGAGACGGCGGGAGAAGTTTCTCGCTCTCGTGACCGAGCCGAAATCGGGGGATACGACGACGATGTCGTCGGGGCTTGTGCCGAATTTATCAACAAAATAGGGGGCAAGAAGGGGCACTCCGAGGAGATGATCCACCGGGATGTTGAAGAAACCCTGAATCTGAGCGGCATGGAGATCCATGGTCAGCAGTCGGTCTGCGCCGGCGGCCGTGATAAGGTCGGCGCACAGCTTGGCCGAAATCGGGTCGTGAGCCTTGGCCTTTCTGTCCTGTCTCGCATAGCCGAAGTAAGGCATGACCGCGGTTATTCTTGCGGCCGAGGCGCGCTTCATGGCGTCGATCATGATGAGCATTTCCATGAGGTTGTCGTTGACGGGAGCGCAGGTCGACTGGACGATAAAAACGTCGGAGCCGCGGACGGTCTCGTTGATGGAAACGGAAATCTCACCGTCGCTGAAGGTGCGCACGTCGGAATTCGAGAGTCTCAGTCCCAGTGAATCGGCAATGCTTTTGGCAACCGGTCGGTTGGAGTTTGCCGAAAAAATCTTGATGTCTTTTCCGTGAAAATTCATTTTTTTTCCCCCTAAAAACTTTGGCAATAAAACCTATGTCATGACAACGCAAAACAGCCCGCCGAGGTCTCGGTCGGACGCCGTCTGTCATCTTCATTTTACAACAAATTCCGAGTTTTGCAAGTGTTAAATATTATCGACACATATAAATGGTTAATTTAGACTAATTTTTCGGCTTTTTCGGGTAAAATTTTTCATATAAAAGGGGTAGCAATTATCATACCTTTTTGATATAATACATTTTGAAACTGAAATTCGGGGGTTTTCCCGTTTCGGTCTTTAAAAATGTCATCAAAATAAGATGGAAATAAAATTGAGAGGAAGTTTCAAAATGAGCAAAAAGTATTGCTATCTTTTCTCTGAGGGCAATGCCAACATGAGAGAGCTTCTGGGCGGTAAAGGCGCAAACCTTGCCGAAATGACCAACATCGGTCTTCCGGTGCCCCAGGGCTTCACCGTGACCACCGAGGCCTGCACCCAGTATTATGAGGACGGTCGCGAGATCAATCCCGAAATAATGGCAGAGATCAACGAATATATCGGCAAGATGGAGGAAATCACCGGCAAAAAGTTCGGCGATAAGGAAAATCCCCTTCTCGTTTCGGTTCGTTCGGGTGCCCGCGCTTCCATGCCTGGCATGATGGACACCATTCTTAACCTCGGTCTTAACGAGACCGTTGTTAACACCATCGCCGAGAAATCCGGCAATCCCCGTTGGGCTTGGGACTGCTACAGAAGATTTATCCAGATGTATTCCGACGTTGTTATGGAAGTCGGTAAGAAATACTTCGAGGAGCTCATCGATCAGATGAAGGCCAAGAAGGGCGTAACTCAGGACGTCGACCTCGACGCCGAGGATCTTAAAGAGCTTGCCGGCCAGTTCAAGGCCGAGTATAAGGCAAAAATCGGCGAAGACTTCCCCACCGACCCCAAGGAGCAGCTCATGGGCGCCATCAAGGCCGTTTTCCGTTCCTGGGACAACCCCCGCGCAAACGTTTACCGCCGCGACAACGACATTCCCTATTCCTGGGGTACTGCTGTTAACGTTCAGTCCATGGCCTTCGGTAACATGGGCGACGACTGCGGAACCGGCGTTGCATTTACCCGTGACCCCGCCACCGGCGCAAAGGGTCTGTTCGGCGAATTCCTCACCAACGCTCAGGGCGAGGATGTTGTTGCCGGCGTTCGTACTCCTATGCACATTTCCGAGATGGAAGAGAAATTCCCCGAGGCATTCAAGGAGTTCAAAGAGGTCTGCAAGACTCTTGAAAATCATTACAGAGATATGCAGGACATGGAGTTCACCGTCGAGCACGGAAAGCTCAACATGCTCCAGACCCGTAACGGTAAGAGAACCGCTCAGGCCGCTCTCAAAATCGCCTGCGATCTCGTTGACGAGGGCATGAGAACCGAGGAAGAGGCCGTCGCAATGATCGACCCCAGAAACCTCGACACCCTTCTCCATCCCCAGTTTGACGCCAAGGCCCTTAAGGCCGCTACCCCCGCCGGAAAAGGCCTCGGTGCTTCCCCCGGAGCTGCCTGCGGTAAGGTTGTTTTCACTGCCGACGACGCCGTCGCCTGGAACGAAAAGGGCGAAAAGGTCGTTCTTGTCCGTCTCGAGACCTCTCCCGAGGACATCACCGGCATGAAGGCTTCCCAGGGTATCCTCACTGTTCGCGGCGGTATGACCTCTCACGCTGCCGTTGTTGCCCGCGGAATGGGAACCTGCTGCGTTTCCGGCTGCGGCGACATCATCATGGACGAAGCCAACAAGAAGTTTGAGCTTGCCGGAAAGACCTATCACGAGGGAGACTACATCTCCATCGACGGTTCCACCGGTAATATTTATGACGGAATTATCCCCACCGTTGATGCCGAAATCGCCGGCGAGTTCGGCCGCATCATGGCTTGGGCCGATAAATACAGAAAGCTTAAGGTCCGCACCAATGCCGATACTCCCGCCGACGCCAAGAAGGCCAAGGAGCTGGGCGCAGAGGGCATCGGCCTTTGCCGTACCGAGCATATGTTCTTCGACGCCGACAGAATCGCCGCTTTCCGCGAGATGATCTGCTCCGACACCGTTGAAGAAAGAGAAGCCGCTCTCGACAAGATCCTGCCCTATCAGCAGGGAGACTTCGAGAAGCTTTACGAAGCTCTCGAGGGCAGCCCCGTAACCATCCGTTTCCTCGATCCCCCTCTCCATGAGTTCGTTCCCACCGAGGAAGCCGACATCGAGCTGCTTGCAAAGGCTCAGGGCAAGAGTGTTGAGACCATCAAGAACATCATCGCTTCTCTCCACGAGTTCAACCCCATGATGGGTCACCGCGGCTGCCGTCTGACCGTGACCTATCCCGAAATTGCCAAGATGCAGACCAAGGCCGTTATCCGCGCCGCAATCAACATCAAAAAGGCTCATCCCGATTGGGACGTCGCTCCCGAAATCATGATCCCGCTGGTCGGCGAGGTCAAGGAGCTCAAGTTCGTTAAGGACATCGTTGTGGCTACCGCCGACGAGGAAATCAAGGCCGCCGGTATCGACCTTAAGTATGAGGTCGGCACCATGATCGAGATTCCCCGCGCCGCTCTGACCGCCGACGAGATCGCCAAGGAAGCCGAGTTCTTCTGCTTCGGAACCAACGACCTCACTCAGATGACCTTCGGCTTCAGCCGTGACGACGCAGGTAAGTTCCTCAACGCCTACTATGACAACAAGATCTATGAAAACGATCCCTTCGCCAAGCTCGATCAGGACGGCGTTGGCAAGCTTATGGAAATGGCCGTTAAACTCGGAAAGGCCACCCGCCCCGATATGCACTGCGGTATCTGCGGTGAGCACGGCGGCGATCCTTCCTCCGTTGAGTTCTGCCACAAGATCGGTCTCGACTATGTTTCCTGCTCGCCCTTCCGCGTGCCGATCGCACGTCTTGCCGCCGCTCAGGCAGCTATCAAAAGTAGGTAGGAGTTCTCTTTCCTTTGAATTACCGCTTGGTTTCGAGGAAGCAGCAGCCTATCGAAAGGCTAACGGACAGTATGTTCGCAAAAATCAATGGAGAGATACTACTGTAACGGTGTATATCGACCTTGATTAACAAATGAATTATGATAAGCGTATCATTAGAAATAGTGGTACGCTTATTTTTTTGCTCAAATTTGCACCTTTGATTAGTTTAGGACTTCCCTATATAATGAAGCCAGAAACGGAGGTGCTGTTTATGAAAGAGCAGACATATCATATATATCTGGATAGCCACGAAAAGACGACCTTGTTACATAGCCTTGTGGAGCTGAAAAATCAACTCATACAGCAAGGCAGATATACAGACTGCGTTGACGAGCTTATCTTTAAGGTCATAAACGCACCTGTTAAGAGGTTGAGAATTGAATATGTTTAACCCCAAAGGTTGAGCCGCTTATTCTTATTTTAGAGTAAGTGGCTTTTTTTGCGTTCTCTGCCGATTACATAGCCGCCTTGACAAAGCGGCTAAATTTATGCGAAAGGAGGACGCACTATGTCAAATTGCAAAGTAATTGCTCTGACCAACCAGAAAGGCGGTGTCGGCAAAACCACAACGGCGGTCAATCTGGGCGTTAGCTTGGCGAAGCAAGGCAAGACCGTACTGCTTGTCGATGCCGATGCACAGGCAAATCTCACAATGGCGTTGGGATATACCAAGACCGACAATCTTCCGATTACGCTATCGGATATTATGCAGGACATCATAGACGGAAAATCTGTTGATGTTCAAGAAAGTATCCTGCATACCGATGAGGGCGTTGATTTACTTCCCTCTTGTGTGGAATTGGCAGGCGTAGAAACAACCTTGATTGATACAAAAAATCGAGAAAGCGTTTTGAAAGCCTGTATCAGCGAAGTCAAAAAGAATTATGACTATGTGCTGATTGATTGTATGCCTGCACTCGGTATGCTGACGATTAACGGATTGGCGACGGCAGACAGCGTGATTATCCCTAATCAGCCCCACTACTTTTCGATTAAAGGTTTGGAACAGTTGCTACGCTCCGTGTCAAAGGTCAAGCGGCAAATCAATCCCAATCTGCGGATTGACGGTATTTTGATGACTATGGTAATGCCACGCACGAAAATTACGCAAACAGTAATCTCAGCCGTGAAAAACGCCTATGGTCGCAATATCAAGATATTTGATACGCAGATACCGTTTTCTATCCGTGCGGTAGAAGCCACGGCAGAGGGCAAAAGCATTTTCGCTTACGACAAAAGCGGAAAGGTCGCCACCGCTTATGAGCAGTTCGGAAAGGAGGTGGCAGAGATTGGCGAGAAACAAAAGCACAGAAATCGAGCTGACTGCATACGATGACCTTTTCCAGACGGACGAGAGCCGTGAGGAAGCAAAGTTAAGCAAGATAAGGGATATTCCCATTTCGGAAATCGACGAGTTTCCAGACCACCCGTTCAAGGTTTTAATTGACGAGGATATGGAACAGCTTGTCGAGAGTATTAAGCGAAACGGTGTAATGACCCCTGCTACTGTTCGGCTCAAAGAGGACGGACGGTATGAGCTTATCAGCGGACACAGGCGAAGAAAGGCGTGTGAGCTTGCAGGGCTTGAAACGCTGAAATGCGAAGTCAAGGATTTAAGCCGTGACGAAGCCATTATTATAATGGTGGAAAGCAATTTGCAGAGGTCAACCATTCTGCCGAGTGAGAAAGCCTTTGCCTACAAAATGCGGCTTGAAGCTATGAAGCGACAAGCAGGCAGACCAACAAAAGATAATTATTCCCCAATGGGTAATAATTTAGAGTTTGCTACTTCGAGTGATGAACTTGCCGAAAAAGTCGGAGAAAGTAAAAATCAAATCTTCCGATTTATCCGCTTGACCGAGCTTGTTCCCGAAATTCTGCAAATGGTAGATGACAGGCAGATTGCTTTTCGTCCTGCCGTTGAAATCTCTTATCTTTCCGAGGAACAGCAGTACACTCTGCTTGAAGCTATGGAGTACAGCGACGCAACCCCGTCACTTGCACAGGCTATCAAAATGAAAAAGTTTATGCAGGACGGAAAACTGACTAACGAGGTTATCCAATCAATTATGGAGGAAGAAAAGCCAAACCAAAAGGAAAAGCCCGCTTTCCGTGATGAAAGGATAACCAAGCTCATTCCGAAATCCGTACCCAGAGGACAGGAGTCGGACTTTGTTGTTAAGGCGTTGGAGTTTTACAACCGACACCTGCAACGACAGCGAAGCCAAGAGAGATAGCTGCACACCAAGGGCGAGGTATGCCCGTTTGCGGTGGATAGCCGTTTTTTCGGTTTCCCCCTCTCCACACCTCTCCCCCTAAATTACTACCAAGACTATCCGAGAAAAGAATATCTGCAAATCTCACTTTCAGCAGAGTTTTCTACCTTTGAGAGCTTCGCTGATTTTCCGTATAATGAAGCTGCAAAGGAGGTCGATTTTTATGAGAAGAAAGATATTTGCGGTATTGCTTGTTTTGACAACGCTGCTTTGCGGTTGTTCCAGAAATGCAATAGAGAGCCAGACGGACAGTACGGAAAGCACAGCCGAGATTACGGCAGAAACGCTTGAGAGTGAAAGCAGCCTTTTTTCCTCGGAAAGTAACCAGACGGAAGCTCCCAAAGAAAGCACGGCTTTGGAAACGGAAAAAGCTCAGCCGACAATGCCCGAAACTCTGCCCGATGTTCCAGAACAGACGGTATCACAGGTGCAGACAGCTCCGTCCGCTACCGAAAGCCCTGCGGAGGAAACAAGAAAGCCTGTTGCACCCGAAAAGCCGCAGGAAATACCGAAGCCTGCCGAAACCGAGCCACAGCCCGCTCCCGAAGCTCCAGAGGAAACAAAACCGAAGTCAGCCTATGACTTTGAGTTCGATATGGAAGCGATAAAGGCAGACTGCATTGACATCGGCAAAGGTATGGGGCTTCACTTGGATACTTCGCTCACTCCGAGCAATGCTACTTGGTGGAATCCTGTTACGGCATCTCAAAGCAATCAAGGCACAAAGCTGAAGCAAGACCTTGAAAGCTATATCAAATTCCACACAGTCGAAAATCTCGGCTCTTACGGAATTGATGAAATCACGGATTTCAATATCTATTACGAAGCAAGAGGAAACGGCGTCTATTCCGTATATTTTCTCTTTGCTTAACAAATCAAACACGGGCTTTTCCCTCTGTTTCAAAGCAGAGGGATTTTTTTATGCCCAAAATCAAGAAAGGACGGTTTAACAGCCTATGAAAACTATGTTTAAGAAAAACGGCAAGCGTGTGTTGTCGGCGGCTCTTTGCTTGCTGATGGCAGTAATGTCCTTGCCGTTGTCCGCTTTTGCGTGGACGAGTGAGGAAGGCAGGAGTTGTACTTCCTCTTTTGGCGATTACTATGTTGGCTTGGACGGCGAATACTACCGCAGTCAAGCTACAATGCACACCCTTGTGTATAACGATGACGGCAGCACCTATGTGAAATCATACAGTTCGGGTAACGCCAAGCGAAAATATTTGATGACCGATAACAGCGGAACGCACCAAGTTTACTGCGTGGAGTCTGGTATTGATTTCAATACGGGCAACACCTACACCTCTAAAAGCGGTCAGAACAGCTCCTATTTCAAAAACTTGCCTACCGACGCACAGTTCGGCGTTATGATGGCTTTGATGTACGGCTGGCACGAGGGTAAATCTTCTCCCGTAGCAGGAACAAACGCCGACGATTACGCTTATGCAACGCAGTCGATTATCTGGGAATATCAGCAGCAGCTCCGTACAAGTCCTGCCGACCTGCATAGTGCAAACGGCATTCCTGCGGATATGTACTATTCCTCTATCAAGGGCAGACCTGCCGAGAAATGCTATAACTGGATTTTGTCGCAGATGGCAGACCATTATACCATTCCGAGCTTTGCGGCAAGAAACCAGAGCAAGGCAAACACCTATACGCTGAAATACAATCCCGATACCCAGAAATACAGCTTGACGATTGAGGACACCAACAATACGCTCTCCAATATCAAGTTTTCTGCAAGCGGTATTTCCGTATCCCGAAGCGGTAACAAATACACCTTTACGAGCGACAAAATGATTACCTCTCCCGTAACGGTATCCGCACAGAAGCAGGTTAATCTCAATACCGACGATATGCTCATCTGGGGCTGCGTAGGCAAACAGACTATGATTTCTGGTGCTTCCGACCCTGTATATTTCTATTTCAAAATCGACACCGAAACCTACGGCACAGGTCATATTAAAAAGACTTCCGAGGACGGTGTTGTTTCTGGCATTAAGTTCAATATCTCTGGCAACGGAGTGAATAAAACCGTAACGACCAAAGCGGACGGCACGGTGGATATTCAGCTTATGCCGGGCATTTACACCGTCGCAGAACAGTCGATTGACCGCTATGAGCCGCAGAGCGTTCAGCGAGTAACAATCGTAAGCGGTCATACCTCTACCGTGACCTTTAATAACACCTTGAAGCGTGGCGACTTGGAGATTATCAAAAATTCCGAGGACAATCTGGTGGAGGGCGTAAAGTTCCACCTTTACGGCACATCTTTAAGCGGTCTGCCTGTTGACGAATATGCCGTGACCGACGCAAAGGGCGTGGCAAAATTCTCGAATGTTCTTATCAGCGGAGATACGCCGTATGTCGTAGAGGAAATTGACACCGCAGTACGCTATGTTGTTCCTGCTTCCCAGACAGCACCGATTGAATGGGAAAAGGTAACGAGCCGTACTTTTGTCAATGTACTCAAAAAGTTCAATGTGACCGTGACAAAATCCGATGTGGAAACGGGAACGGAACAGGGCGACGCTTCTCTTGCAGGTGCGGT
>JABLTO010106339.1_pt1 | contig 79178 bp, 70 predicted proteins | sample 7160091 | NCBI WGS metagenome assembly JABLTO01 (sample SAMN14651225, study PRJNA627086) | human gut metagenome | isolation source: feces | host: Homo sapiens | reverse complement strand
GGCGGCATGGATCGGGTGTACGAGGTCGGCCGCATTTTCCGCAACGAAGGCATGGACCCCAAGCACAACCCGGAGTTCACCACCGTGGAGCTGTATCAGGCTTACGCCGATTTCCACGACATGATGGACATTGCCGAGGGCGTCTACACCACCTTTGCCAAGGAGGTTATGGGCAGCTACGAGCTGGAATGGATGGGCGAGAAGATCGACCTGACCCCCGGCTGGCCCCGGCTGACCATGGTCGAAGCCGTCAAGAAGTACGTAGGCGTTGACTTTGGCGTCATCACCGACGATGCGGAGGCCGTAGCCGCCGCCAAGGCCGTTGGCGTTGAGCTGGCCGACGCCGCCGAGAAGACATGGGGCAACGCCCTGTATGCCTGTTTCGACCAGAAGGTCGAGGAGCATCTGGTGCAGCCCACCTTCATCACCATGTACCCGGTGGAGGTCTCTCCCCTGACCAAGAAGTCCCCGGAAGATCCCCGCCTGACGGAGCGTTTCGAGTTCTTCATCAACCGCAGCGAAATGGGCAACGCCTATTCCGAGCTGAACGACCCCATTGACCAGCGGGAGCGCTTCATGAAGCAGGTCGAGCAGCGCGAGCGGGGCGACGACGAGACGGAGATGCTGGATGAGGATTTCCTCACCGCGCTGGAGTACGGCATGCCCCCCACGGGTGGCATGGGCATGGGCATCGACCGCGCCGTCATGCTCTTCACCGGCGCCGATACGATTCGGGAGGTTATCCTGTTCCCCACTATGAAGCCCCAAGACTAAAAAGTCATTGCGCTGCAATAACTTTTGCCCTCATATTCTTCAGTTGACAACAAATTGACAACAATTTCGTATATCAATACGAAGTGATGTGACGCAGGATGAAGTTTTGTTAGACCCCAGCGCAAAACAGCATGTATCATTTGAGGACACTTTCTGTACGAATTTCCAGAAAGTGTCCTTTTCTTTTTGCAGGTTGCAGCATCTGTCTTGACAAATTCCAATTTGAAAGGATTTTGAACGAATGATCAGTGAACAGACAAAAGAATACTTTGAACTTGGAAAGCGAAACGATGTTCGTGAGCATGCAAAGAGGCTGCGCCGGCAATTTCTAAGGTATAAAGACGCGGAGATTGTTTACAGCATCCACCATAAGAAGCTTCTGGAGATGGCCAACAAAGCAGGCGCTATTTATCGTATCGATGGCACTGTGCTGATTAACCGGGATATCTTCGATCAGTATCTGGAGCAATTTCATGAGCCCAGTACCCTTACGCAAGCGGAGGAAAAACAATGAGCGGGAACCTGTGGATGTTTTCTGATAAGCTGGATGATGAGGATATTGAGATCATGAAGCATGAGTTTATCACCTACTATCAAGGCGCAGATTATTACGGTTTGGGCTTGAAGATGTTCACCAGATTGGCTCACGAAGCAGGCGCTGTCTACAAGATAGGCAAGAAGGTACTAATCCGCCGTACTATCTTTGATGAATACCTTCGGCAGCAGTATCGTATTGAGCAAACGGAGTCGTCGCTTGCCGCCGATGGAAAAGAAGCATCCACAAGGCAGGGAACGCTTGTACTGGACACCGATAGCGGTCGCATGAACATTCGGCTTGGCCTAAATGACTACTACGGTTTTCTCTCCTGCGGAACACGAATGGAAGTGCAGATAGACGGAGAATGGATCCCGACGCGGCTTGAGATGGCTGACAATTGGATCCTGATTGGTATTGAGGCAAAAGACATCACCGGCCTGACAGTCAGGATCAAAAAGCGATGCGGCAACAAATACCACTATGCATAGCCGTATACTTCCGGAAAGCCTGATCCTTAACTTCTCCCCCATTGGAGGTGATAATTTCTCATTCGCCCGGAGCGACCGAATAGCTCCGCATAATTTGATATAGCGCAACTTTCCAAATCCTGCCACACAGGATAGGGTCCCGGACGGTTTCTGTCACACCGTTCGGGACCTTTTAGCATAGTGACATATTTAGACTGGAGGAAATTATGAAAATAGGAACATTGGTGCCGCAGCGAGACACAGGCCGGATGGACATTCGCTTCTCTCCCAATAACTATTACGGAGGATTGCAATGCGGTGAACCCCTTGAGATGAAGATCAATGGGAGATGGGTTCCCACCCGTATTGAAATGGGAAACGATTGGTATCTCGTCGGCATCGATACGGATGATCTCGTTGGTTTGATCGTCCGAATCTAAAAGCATAACTGGCCAGTAGGAGCATCCTGCTGGCCTTTTCTATTTCACAGGGAGGAAAACAACATGAAGTGTCTGCACAAATATCAGTGGGTCAAGCTGCCCAGAGATATTCCGGATATGGGAAAGGGGCTGATGGCCCACTGGGCCGTGCTTGCCTCCCGCGCAGCCTTCCGCAAGGGCAATGCCAGTTACTGCGGCCACAACAATCCCGTAGCCCCCGGAATGTGGGCGGGCGGTATTGTCGGTCTCAAGAGCATTCTTGGTGTCAGAAGCCGTGCCAAGGCGCTGCAGATACTCGGCGAGCTTTCCTCCCTTGGCTTTCTGAAATACTCTCTTGACAGCCAGACAAAAAAGCTGACCTATGAGATCACCGATTGGGTCGTTAAGTGTTCTGGTGCTGAGTGTATGTCCGGGACTGTATACGCTTCCACAGGATACGGCTTTCTATGCCTGCCGCGAAGCATCACGCAGCGGCTGGCAGCTGCAAAAAGAGTTTTCGATGAAGCGGATGCATGGCTTGATTTGTGGTGTCATACCACCTATGAGGACTATGGGAACGCCTTCTCGTTTCTTGCACCTGTCGTGCAATACGGTAGATTCGGGAGCGTCCTTACTTTGGAAACGCTGGGAGAGCGTTGGAGCTGGGAGAAAACAAAGGTATGGAGGTTCTTCAAAAAGCATGGGGATGTCTTTTCTCTGTACCGGCTGCCCAGTTCCTATGGCTGTCTCGTGTTTAACGCTGCCTATCCAACCGGGGCTGATATTCAGCTTCCGGAGCAGGAGATGGTTATGCGTATTTTGCGTGAAATACTTATTTGCTCAACTTACAAGTACAAGGGCAACAGTGAGAACTTACGTGTAAACCACATGGTTGCATGGTATAGCAAAACGGTCATTTCGTCCCAGCAGGTACAGCCTGTTTCTGCGGCTCCAGTATGCCGCGTTGCGCTTTCTGTCCCCATAACGCGCGCGTATCTTTCTCATGGTTGGAACTGTAAGCATTGTAGGAACTACCATTATGCCTGCCCGGGTATGTTAACGGGAACACCCTGTTTTTTCCGTTCTGGGTACGAAATCAGAGGGCCGTGTACACAAGTCGAAAATCACGAATACAACAGCAAGGAGATTTTGCTATGAAAAGTAAAAAACCGTCATTATACGATGCACAGGAGAAGCAGATTCAGCTGCAATCCGCCTCCTTTGTAGATTTCCTGACACGGAAAGGGGTTCTTGAAGATCACAACATTGATAACGAGCGTGTTCGGAAGGCCAAAAAGGATACCGCACAGAGAGCGTATCACAATACCGAGGTTTTGCTGAGCCAGTATCGCCTGATTATCTGGGTATTGGAGTGCATTCCCGGAGAATTATCCGACGAGCTGGAAGTTCCTGTACATGACATCGACGCTCTGGCAGAGAAAATCGATATCCAGACCTCCCTTGAAAACGCGCGGATCGAAAGCCGGGTAAATGCCATGATGAAGACCCGATATCTGGTAGATCGCATCCATGAAGCTCTTGCGGTTATCCGGAAGAAACCCGGCAACGGAGAAGACCTGTACTCCGTCCTTTATACGACATATCTTGACCCTGTTGAGAGAAAACATGAGGAAATCCTCAAAGAGCTCCGCATGACGTCAAGGACCTATTACCGCTTACGAAGGGAAGCCATCACGATCATGTCCATCCGGCTGTGGTCTGCCCCCTCCGGGGAAACTGCCTCGTGGCTTGAAGTCCTCACCATCCTCGAAGAGATGTAAAAGATGGGATGGCGAACGGGATGAAACATACGAAAACATTTTGGCAGGTCTTTGCTGATGACTAGAGAATGGCAATGTGATATAATCTTATCGTCCAAAGTGGACGAAACGATCAGGCACTGTTTTGAGAGCTGATTTTGGCTCCTCAGAATGGTGCCTTTTGTTGTTTCATCACCAAGAAAGGAGGAAGTAGCACATGGTTAAACAGATTACCAGAGGCAAAGACATCGCCCGAAACACCTACTGGTCCGCAGTTGGTATGGCCGCGGCCACCATGCTGGCAGTCCAGCCCGTTTTCGCAGACACCATCTGGGATCGTTTCTCTACGATCCTGAAGGATGTTTACGGTCAGGTCGTTGCCATCAGCACCATCGTTGCCGTTACAGTCGCAGCCATTGCACTGCTGATCCGCATGATTTCCCGCAATCAGCGAGCAGTTGAAGAAGCTACCAGCTGGCTGAAGCGCATCGTCGTGACATGGATCATCCTGAACTCTCTGGGCTTCGTTGTAGCCTACCTGCAGCCCTTGATTCAGGGCGGCAGTTACTCTGGCTAAGCGAGGCATAGGGAATATCCAGACTTACCGAGGAGGTGATACCCATATTAGACTGGATATTCGAGGGTATCGTCAATTGGGTGGCAAGTATCGTTTCCCAGCTGTTTGACGCGGTATCCGGGCTGTTCCTTGAAGCGCTCGGTACCGATATGACAGCGATGGAAGAATACTTCCCATTCGTCACCAAAGCCTACGATGTCATGCAGGTAACAGCATGGGCAATCTTAATTCTGATTACCATATGGCAGCTGTTTCGTGCATTCGGAGGCCCTATTACAGAAGCTGAGAACCCTTGGCATCTGCTGATCCGGAGTTCTGTCTACGGCCTTCTGATTGGCTATGCCAAGCCGATTTTCTCCCTGTGCCTGAACATTGCGCGGGCGCCCTATACAACCCTTATGGAATTATCCATGACCGCAGAGGATTTCACCTTTGCGGGCGTGGAACAAGCCCTCACCAATGGTCTGGTGACAATCGTGTCAGCTGCAACCGTTGTAGGTCTGATCCTGATCCTCATTCTGGAGATTTCTCTGGGATGGAACTACTTCAAGCTCCTGCTGGAAACCGTAGAACGGTACATCGTTGTTGGTGTTCTGTGCTATACCTCGCCTCTCGCCTTTTCTATGGGCGGCTCCAAAACCACGAACACCGTGTCCAAGTCCTGGTGCAGGATGGTTGGTTCCCAACTGCTGCTCCTTGTCATGAACGTCTGGTTTCTTCGTGGTTTTGCGTCCTCCATGGGGCAGTTCATTGCAAACGGCGGTGCATTGACCACCGGTAAAGGAAGCATCTTTCTGTGGATGTTCTGCGCACTGGCTTATCTGAAGTGCGCCCAGCGATTCGACAGCTATCTGGCCTCCATCGGCCTGAATGTGGCGCAGACCGGATCCAGCATGGGCATGGAACTGATGATGGCCGCCAGAGTCATCTCCGGGGCAGGCAGCAGTGTTCGCAGTGCGGGCAGTGTCTTCGGCCGGAGCGGAAATGCCGCTGCTACCGGAACCGGTGCTGCCGCAAATGGCTTTGCCTCCGGTTTCGCTTCCAGATTCAGCCCCAACTCCTATGTCCGTGATGCCGTTGTGGAAGGCGGCTCCCACATGGGCTTCAATGGCGGCGCCGGATTCGTTGGCCGTGCCTTCGGCGGCATCGCTGCCCGGAATGGCGCTGCCTTGAATGGGAACTCCATTTCCTCTGTAGCGGCCAGATCGCCCAGTACTTCCGGCACGATTGCCGGTGATATAGCGGATCGGAGCCTTGGCAACTATATGCCCCAGATGCAGGGATTCCAGCTTCAGGGAACGCAAATTACAGGCGGTCACATCAGCACGACCGCAGTTTCCGCGGATGGCAAAACGGCTTCTGTGGATATGTTCAACGCTTCTCAGTTTGAAAAGCCAGAAGTTCCCCACAGCGTAGTTACTGCAACGGATGGAAGTCAGTGGTATCAGATGGCAAGTGGCGAGGGTCGCGGTGCTTTCTACGATGTACCCACCTTTAACGGTATTGGCACAGATATGCCCAACACAGTAGCAGGGGACGGTGCTTTCAGAGCATCCCAGCCCAGCGAAAACAGCCAGAGCTTCGGTGAGACGCTTACCCACGATAGCGTTGAAGGACATCCCGGTATGGTAACTTACCCCGGCGCAGCAGATGGAATTGGTGCAGCGGATATCCCAGCTCCGGAGAGTACCCTGCTTACAGGGGTTGCCGCATCCCCTGTGGGTGGAGAAGATCAACCGCCCATTGGATATGGAAACGGTGTTCCCTCCGTGGATACCGTTTACGACAATGCCCCCGAAGCGCAGCACGTTGGTGCTGCATATGCGGGTGGCTTTGGCGAGTCTTCCCAGAACGGCGCTCTATTTGCAGATCATGGAGAAAACGTTGGGCAGAGTTTCTACTCCGAGGCCCCCCTTGTGGCAGCAACCTTCCCCAACGCACCGGATGGCACTTCCCTCCGTACCGTGGGCGATGGTGTTATCGAAGCCAGTTCCCCGGATGGAGGCAACACGCTCTGGTACAACAGCGCCTACTATCAGGAACCCGATGCGCCCCACAGCGTCATGCAGTCTTCCAACGGTGTGGATTGGTATGCCATGCAGCAGCAGGGCAACATTCCCCAGTTTGAAGTTGGCGAGGCCGCAGCTGCTTATAATCAGGCGGCATTCCAGAACTTTATGCCCGGTTATGATCTTCCTGTTTCTCAGGTTGATGGCACACACCGTCAGGACGGCTACTTTGAAGTCCGGCACGAGGATGGCTCTGGCACGAAGTTCTATGATATCGCCAGATATGCCGCACCTCGTGGTGACTATCAGGTCTTCGAGGATTCCCGCGGCAGTCAGTGGTACGCAATTCAGGGCGATGCCGCTGTCGACCGCAAACCCGTCTACGAGAACGGTAAGCCTGTCTATGACAACGGAAAACTCCGCACGACCAATGTGGAAACCATTCGTTACAAGCAGACGCCCACCCGATTCGCTGAGCCTGAAAAGCGCGGAGATATCGAACGAAAGCCCCCAAAAAGAAAAATGTAACCAGATGGCCATGGTTGTGAATCTCACGATCATGGCCTTTTTTCATTCCAAAACGGAGGTGATTCCATGGCCGAGCCGGAAAAAGATCAGATCGGCGATGGTCAAGACAATTTTGGTCAAGCTGCCGGGAAAGCAATTCAGGCAGCGAAGCAAATCTCTCATGATGCTGCCGCAGAGGCAGCCGTAAAAGGTGCGGAAGCAACAGCAAATGCGGCCGCTGCAGTGGTTCAAGCCGGTGCGGAAAGCGGCAAAGCCGTTGCTGAAATCGCCGCAGGTACTGCCGCCGGAGGCCCGTGGGGCGCAATTCTTTCCGCCGCGTGGGCAATGCGCCACAGCTTGTTCAAGGTTCTGGTCTGCATCTGCCTGTTCCTCCTGATTATCGTCATCCTTATCTGCTCCATCCCGAGTATCGTTCTGGACAGTGTGTTTGGCCTGAACGGGGTTCCTCCCGCAGAAGAAGTCACGCTGGAATCGTCCTACTCTGAAATGTCCAATGCGGTATCGGCAGTGATCGACGCAGGGTATGACCAGTCCCTTGCCAGAGTCGAGGAAATTATTCTGGATGGCGGTTATGACTATGACCTTTCCATGGATGCCCTTATCAACCATGCGCAATCGTCTGCCGGTTATGATGTTTGTTACATTCTGGCCGCCTATTCCGCTTCCTTACAGCAGAAAGGCATATCCGTGGAGGATATGGTGGCGAAGCTGGCCAGAATCTCCGATCAGATGTTTCCGGTATCCTACGTAGAACGGCAGCAGGAAAGGCTCGTACCTGTAAGTTATTCCACTTACAAGCCCGTGACAGTAACCGTTGTGACACACATTGAATCGGCAGGCATTGTCAATAACGTTCCCCGCTATAACTACACCACTGAACGGCGGCACTACTATCTTCCGGACGAGGCAAGGGAATCTGATGAAGAAATCACGGTTCCCAAGTACAAAGCAGTTTCCGTGACGGTACCGATCTATTCTGGCAGTAAGATTTCCGGCACCCGGACAGAGACCTATTATGAAGCAGACGGTGACGAAACGCTTGAACCAACCACCGAAATTATCAAGTATGTGGAATGTACCATTTCGCCCTTCGACAATTCGGTGATCCTGGAAGCCTTTGGCATTGACACCTCAGCACAATACCCCCAATTCAATCTGACCTACGGTGAGGTAATTCAGAATATGGCAAATGCCTTAAAGATGACCCTGTACGGCACTTTGGGAAGCGGCACGTCCGTTCCCCTCACAGATGCTGAGCTGATCGCATTTGTCAACAGCCTCAGCTGTAATGACACCAGAAAGCATATCGTCACAACCGCTCTGTCGCTGGTAGGAAAGGTTCCTTATTTCTGGGGCGGCAAAAGCGAAGCCGGATGGAATGACGAATGGAACACTCCCAAGCTGGTTACCGCTGCCGGATCAAGTTCCACGGGAACGATTCGTCCGTATGGGCTGGATTGCTCCGGGTTTACCGACTGGGTGTACAAAACCGCCCTTGGCATCAGCATTCAGGCCGGCTCTTGGGCGCAGTACACAAGCTCTACTCCCATTTCCGAAGCGGAGCTTCTTCCCGGTGATCTGGGTTTCCTCCTGAATGACGGCGGCACTACAGACCATGTTCTTATTTTCGCCGGTTACGATGAGGGCGGCAACCGGAAATGGGTGCATTCGGAGGGTGGCATTGGCGTCCATATCAACACCCCCGGCTATGACTCCAAACTGGTTCTGCGAAGACCTTCCGGGGTTAATTTCGAGCAGGATGTCAGCAGTCCAGCCTATGGCGAACCGCTTTACTCCCTTGAAGTCAATGTGACCCATTACTGTGCCTGCACCAAGTGCTGCGGCCCCAATGCCAAGGGCATTACTGCCAGCGGCAAAAGAGTCGCGGTCGGTATGGTTGCCATGTCCAGCTACTACCCATTCGGTACCCAAATTATGATCAACGGCATCATGTACACAGTTGAGGACCGGGGTGGCTCCGGTATCGAGAACAACATTGCCCGCGTCGATATCTTTGTCCCGGATCACAACGAAGCACTGCGGTTGGGACGCTTTAACACCACCGCTTACATTTACAGAATTGGAAGGTGAAGAAATGTATTTGCAGGAATTCAAAATCTATCTGATTGGCGGCCATGTGCTCAAGGCCGCCGAGGAAGTGACCATCCCCGCCGAGCATCGGCTCCTCAACCGGTTCAAGAAAGCCAAACCTGATGATATCCTTTCTGTCGGCAGTGAGGAAACCAGTCAGGCTTACATTCCTGTCCGGAACATTCTATACATCTCCACCGGCGATGTGATTCGGTGGTGAGCAGTATGGAAGAAAAGGAATACAGCAACGTGTATGCCATCCCGGCAAACTACACCGATTCCGGCAAGCTGCTGGGCGGTATGGTAGAACCCCGGAACGCGGTTGAGGCCGTTGCCCTCGTGATCATGGTGGGCTACCCGGAAGTCAAATGGATTCCGATGCCCACTACAATTCGCATTGTCATCATGACCGTGACCCTGATTCCGCTGGCAGTGGTCGCGTTCATGGGAATTGGCGGAGACTCTCTGCTCCAGTATCTGGGGCATATCCTCTCTTTCTGGGAAAACCGGCGGATATTACACTTCAGGAGGATCGGATACAAGTATGACCCAAAACAGCTCAAAAAGCCCGGGCGCAAAGGCAAGAAGAAAGAAGCCGGAAAAGCTTGAGTTTGTTCAGCCTTTCATCCCGGTCAAGGATATCCGCAACGGCATCGTGGAAACAACCGATGGCCGGTATGTAAAAATTCTTGAAATCGAACCCATCAACTTTATGCTCCGGTCTTCCGAGGAGCAGTACAACATCCTATCGTCCTTTGCCAGCTGGCTGAAGATATCGCCCATGAAGCTGCAGTTCAAATCCATTACCCGGAAAGCAGACTCTGACAAGCACATCGCTATGATCCGAAAAGAGCTTTCCATAGAGGACAACGCGCAGTGCAAGGCCATGGGGGAAGATTACATCCGGCTGATTAAGGATGTGGGCTCCAGAGAAGCGCTGACTCGGCGCTTCTTTTTGATTTACCAGTATGAAGCCATCGGCAGAAGTGAATCGGATGACTATTCCAAAATCTACAGCATGTTGGTCAGCGCGGAGCAAAATGCACGCGCTTATTTCATGCAGTGCGGAAATAACATCATCCAGCCCCAAAATCCCGATCAGGCGGTAGCGGAGATCTTGTATATGTTCTTCAATCGCCGCTCCTGCGTGGATGAACCGTTCACCGATCGCGTCAACCGGGTGATCATCGACACCATGGCCGCTAAGGGAAAAATTATTGGTATTGACCCCATCCCGCATATCTCTGTCCGTCACTTTATTGCCCCCAGAGGTCTGGATTTATCCCATTACAACTACATCGTCATGGATGGCAGATATTACTGCTTCCTCTACATCAAGGGGAACGGATACCCCAGCACCGTGCGTGGTGGTTGGATGTCCAGCCTCATCAATGCCGGTGAGGGTATCGATATTGATGTCCACCTCTCCCGGGAGAACCGAAGCAAAACCATCGACAAAGTAGCCCAGCGCATCCGCTTAAACCGCACCAAGCTCAAAGGTATGCAGGACACCAGTACCGATTACGAGGAACTGACCAACTCCATTCAGGCAGGCTATTACATTAAAAATGGCATTGCCAACCACAACGAGGATCTGTTCTACATGTCGGTGTTCGTGACCATTTCCGCCAAAACCTATGACGAGCTTCTATGGCGCAAGCAGCAGATGACCGATATGCTCAAGTCCATGGATATGTACCTCAGCGATTGCCGATTCCAGCAGGAGGATGCCTTGCGCAGCGTCATGCCTTTCCTCCAGATCAGCCCCAAGCTGCAAAAGAAAACCCAGAGGAATGTCCTGACCAGCGGCGCAGCATCCACCTATATGTTCACCAGTTTCGAGATGTCCGACGATTCCGGTGTGCTTCTGGGCGTCAACCGGCATAACAATTCTCTCTGCATTGTTGACCTCTTTAATACGAAGATCAACAAGAACGCGAACCTGACCATGTGCGGCACCAGCGGCACCGGTAAGACCTTTACGCTCCAGCTTTTGGCCCTGCGTATGCGAATGCGCGGTATTCAGTGTTATATTATCGCCCCCATCAAGGGTCATGAATTCAAGCGGGCCTGCAGCAAAATCGGCGGCGAGTTTATCAAGATCGCCCCCGGTTCTCCCCACTGCATCAATGTCATGGAGATCCGGCACACGATTTCTCCAGAAATGGAACTGATTGACGAGGTTGACTACAACGACATGGACTCCATGCTGGCCAGAAAAATTCAGCAGCTCATGATCTTCTTCTCCCTGCTGATTCCCGACATGACCAACGAGGAGGAGCAGATGCTGGATGAAGCGCTGATCAAAACATACAACGAGTTTGGCATTACCCATGACAACAACTCACTGTATGCCGACGCAACGTGCTTCCCTCCCAAGCTGAAGAAAATGCCCATTCTGGGTGATCTTCATAAGCATCTGCTGGAGAATCCCATGACCACGCGCATCGCCGCCATCGTCAGCCGTTTTGTGACGGGCTCCGCTCAGAGCTTCAACCGGCAGACCAATGTGGATCTGACCAACAAGTACATCGTTCTGGACCTTTCCGAGCTGAAAGGCAAGCTGCTCCCCGTAGGGATGATGATTGCGCTGGATTATGTCTGGGACAATATCAAGGCTGACCGGGTCAAGAAAAAGGCCATTATGATTGACGAGATCTGGCAGCTCATTGGTGCGTCTTCCAATAAACTGGCCGCCGAGTTTTGTCTGGAGATCTTCAAGGTCATCCGTGGTTATGGCGGTGCCGCCATAGCAGCGACGCAGGATCTCAGCGATTTCTTCAGTCTGGATGACGGCAAATACGGACGGGCCATCATCAACAACTCCAAGAACAAGATCATCCTGAATCTGGAGCAGGATGAGGCTCAGTACGTCAAAGACGTACTGAAGCTGACCCGCACCGAGGTGCGCTCCATTACCCAGTTTGAGCGTGGCGAGGCTCTGATCCACAGCAACAACAATAAGGTTCCTGTGGTTATCAAAGCCTCCGTGGAGGAAAAAGAAATGATTACCACCGACCGGGCAGAGCTGGAAGCGATTCTACGGAAGCGCCAGAAAGAAGCCACATAATCAACGGGCGTTGTACGCATTTTCCCGTTTATGCGTATAACGCCCAAAATAAGTACAAGGAGGAATATAAATCATGGCTCTTATGGAAGACGAACGCCTGATCCTACGGTGGCTCAGTCAGTACGGGCCTTTGCGTTGGCCGCAAATTCGCGGATTGCTCTACTACAGACCGCAGCGCTCTGTCAACAGGCTTGTGCAGAACATGAAGCATGCCCGCAGGATTGCCGCTATAGAAGATGGTGAATATCTGGCAGTCGATCAATACTGCGAGCCGAAGCAGCGAATGATTACCGCCGTCTGGGTATTGCTCCAGTTTATTGAGCAAATTGCTCCCGAAGCCCACTGGCAAGCAGATGCCCCGGCACAGATTTCCTTCCTGAAGGATAAAACAGCTTACGAAATCGTGGTTCTGTATGAAGACGAGGACCATTTGGTTCGACTTCTTCAGCCTCAAGAGGATACAAAGTACATTCTCGTTGTCCCGAATATGGAATTTGCGAATAAACTGATTCTCCCGGATGCGCCGTGCCTTTTCGCAACAGTCGATCAAACCGAATGTGAGGCTCCCAAAATCACTTTTTATTCCAGTTAGGAGGAAAGCAATATGCCCGAAGAAAATTCCATCTTTATGAAAACCTCCAGCAGAGCACTGGGCATTCTGACCCAGCTCCATAGCGAAACCGCTCAGGCAATGTACGCATACACAGTCGGACGGCAGCAGGGAGCAAACGAAATGGCTCTCAGCAATGCAATCCTTGCGGAAAGGCTGATTGGCTGTTACCGGGTGATTCCCTCTCTGCTGGGTTCTCCCCATGCAAGGAAGAACATCGAGCACATCATGCAGGATGAAATTCCCGTTGAGGTTGGCTTTACCGAGGATGGCTGGTTTTCCCTCCGGATTCCCCGACTGCTTCCCCGAAAGGAGCGTGGCAAAGGCTCCGTCGAATACATCCGGGGCTTTTTGGGGCCTGCCATGCAGCGCTTTTTCAATGAGGGATCTCCCGTCCGCTTTGACGACTGTGTAATCATCTACCGTCACATCTATGACCGGGAGGAACCGGAGCGCAGGCACCGGGATCACGACAACATTGAAACCAATTTCGTAACGGACATTGTAGCCCTGTATGTCATGACAGATGACGCGCCGCTGCGCTGTCGGCATTACTACTGCAGCGCTGCGGGCAGCACGGAACGCACCGAGGTTTATGTCGTACCTGAGCAGGACTTTATGCGTTGGTATGAAGCAGAAAAGAATTTCCCGGACGAGGGGGTGAAGCTCCATGCGCAAACCACTTTTTGGCAAGAAAAAGCTATCCCAAAACAGGGGTAAATTCCCGCAGCGACTTATCTACACGCCCCGAAATGCGAAAAAGCTCTGTGTCCCAAGGAAAATCCCGTCTCCGAATCGATCCGATTTAGCCAAGAGGAGCAGGCATGGGGACGAAAATGCTCCACTTCGAGGTAAGGAAACATGACCACCATAAAGCAGGATTCTCATGTGTACAGATTGCTCACGTTTCTTTCCTATGTTGGGGAGTACCCGCTGTGTTCTTTGCAGCTTTTCGGAAGCAAAGAGGTGTGGCGCAAATTGATCCACAAACATTCCCAACGGCAGGAGTATCGCATCCCCGGCCATGCCGACAAGATTATTTGCCGCCTTCTTCTGATTACAGGCAAAGGCAAAAGCAAATCTGTCCGCTTATCCAAGGGAGGGCAGAATATCCTTGAAATCGTCAATCCCAATGCCGCCCTTTACTATACCCAGAATTACCTTCGCCATAATCATGCCGGTGAGGCCAAACGGTTGGATCGTTTCCATCGGGTGGCCGAATCCGCTGCCCTAATCAATCTGGCCGGATTTGAGACCTGCCCCTATAGGCTGCCCCAGCTTCAAATGGTCACAATCCGCAAGGTCGTTACGGATGCGCCTTCGTTCTATATCAGCAAAGAACTCAAGTATGTGGGCGATGATGATGTCAACAAAACCAGCTTCTCCAGAATAACAGGGGCTCTGTTCTGCCCCGGCGGATGTTACGCCGTGTACAACAGCCGTGACTACCTGATGAACTGGAATGGCAGAGGCGAGGCAAAGGTCAGGCTCCACCTTACGGAGATTGCACGCATGAATGCAGATGTGGATGATGTACAGTCGGCTATTCTTTTGGGTACAGGGTACGAAATCGCTGAAATAACCTTGCGTACCCTATGGAAGACCAAACGGGCTGAAACAGAGTTTACCGTCATCTACGACCATCTCCATTTCATCCCTCTGAATGGATTCGGCGTGCGCCTTCTGAAAATACTGACCACCCCAGACTGGAATGAAACATTGCTGGATCTTCTGTTCGATCCGAATGACAGATCCTATGGTAAAGGCGTTTTCGAGTATGACGCCCGTGAGAACGGCATTTATTTGTTTTCATTTCTGGACAGCGACATCACCCGATTGAATCATTTCATAGATGGGACAAAAGGAATCGAACGGGAAACAGCCGTTATCTGTTTCCCGGAACAAACCGCTTTTGTCCGGAATGTCGTTGGGCCGAAAGTCAGCATTAAGACGGTAATAATGGATATGGTAGAAGATGCCCTCTGCCCGAAAGGCGGTGATGCAGATGAATGAAAAACAGCGCAAGGCCGCAATTATAGTCGCCTCCATCCTCGGATGCGGGGCGCTTTTCTATCTTGGCGGTCTGCTGGGGCAGGTGTTTACCAACTATACTATCTGGATGGAGTCCGGCGGTATGTGGGGGCAAACACAGATTGCTGCCCCAGACTGGAATCCGGCTGTGTGCCTTCTGAATGCCTTCAGTTGGAACGGCGTCAAAGCGATCTTCCTGATCGTGGTCATCGGAGCCGGTATTGTGATCTATGTAAAGGTTCACGAGAAGTTCTCCCAAAACCAGTATGACGACCGGGGCTTCACCAAGAGCAAGGCCGGCACTTACGGTACCGCGGATTGGATGACAGAGAAGGAACTGAAATCCGTTTTGGAACTATCCACACCGGAAAGGGCTACCGGTATGATTCTTGGTGAGCGAAAAGGCCAGCTGGTATGTTTGCCGGAGAACACCCGCCTCAACCGTCACTGCGCCATCTTCGGCGCATCCGGCACCATGAAGTCCAGAGCCGTCATTCGCAATGCACTCTTTTCCATCATACGCCGAGGCGAGTCCGCTCTGATTGCGGATCCGAAATCAGAGATGTACAGCGATACTTCCGAGCTATTCCGAAAAAACGGGTATGAGGTCAAGGTGCTGAACTTGGTTGACCCCCTGCACGGTGACTCATGGAACTGCATGTCCGACCTGAACGGAAACACCATGATGGCTCAGGTCCTCACAAACGTCATTATCGGCAACACAAGCAACGGCAAAAGCGATCATTTCTGGGATAACGGCGAGGCGAACCTGCTGAAAGCGCTGGTTCTCTACACCGATTTGGACAAGACGCTCCCGCCGGAGCGGAAGAATCTGGCCTATGTCTACCAGCTGCTGACCCACAATTCCGAGAAAACGCTGACCATCATGTTCGAGAAACTGCCGCCGGATCATCCGGCCCGGGCGCCTTTCAATCTGTTTTCCCAGTCCAGTGATACGGTCAAATCCGGCATCATTCTCGGTCTGGGTACCAGATTGCAGGTACTCCAGAACGAAGCTGTGAAGCAGCTTGTCTCTTTCTCCGACATTGACCTTACCGCACCGGGCAGTCACAAATGCGCCTACTACATCATTCTCAGCGATCAGGAAACATCCATGGCATTCCTTTCCTCGCTTTTCTTTTCATTCCTGTTTATCAAGCTAACCCGCTTTGCAGACCTTTCCCCCGGCGGACGGTGTCCTGTACCCGTGAATCTGATTCTGGACGAGTTCAACAACATCGGCCGGATCGGCGGCGCACCGGACGGCTCAGATTTCTGCCGTTCCCTGAGCGTCATCCGCTCCCGGGATATTCGGGTCATGCTCGCCGTTCAGAGCCTTGGTCAGCTTCAGAACCGGTATCCCAACAACCTTTGGTCCGAAATCATCGGCAACTGCGACATCCAGCTTATGCTCGGCTGTACGGATGACGTCACTGCGGATTACATATCTGACCGCAGCGGCGAAATGTGCATCGTTGTGGATTCTACCATGACCGTGAAGAAAACCGTTGCCGTCACGCAGGTGATTCCCCAGTACCGGGAAACACAGGGTCAGGGGAAGCGCAAGCTTCTCACCCCGGATGAAGTTCTTCGGCTTCCGCATGAACAAATGCTGGTCATTATCCGCGGTCAGAATCTACTGCTGCTGAACAAGTTTGACTATACCCGCCATCCCATGTCCAAGGAAATGGTCCGGGCTTCCATCATGGATTACTGCCCGAGAACCAGTTATGCGCCCACACCCCAGACCGGTTCTGAAAATGAGCCGGACAAAAAGCCACAACGGGAGTCACGCGGCAGGAAACTCAGTCGCTCTGATACGCCACCCGTCGAGTTTTAATTTATCAAAAGGAGGAAAACCTATGTCCACAACCGAAAACAGCCTACCGCCCGACGATATGCCCGTAACCCCAAACAGTGAACCGTCCCAGACCGATTCTGTCCTGAAAGTTCCGCCCCGGCATCAAGCATCCACCGGCGAGATCGCCGGAAATCCCGAAGGCAGCAACGAAGCTCCTCATTCCACCATATCTCCCCGGCAGGCAAGGCAACGGCTCAATGTTCCCATGCCCAATATGGAAGTTTTGGCGATTGATGACGCGCTCGGCATCCAAACTGAGATCGATAAGGCCAGAGATAAGTTTCTGGATCTGGTCGAGTCTCTGAAAACCGGCCGCTACCTTACCGATAAGATTCAGGGCGTTGAAAAGCACTCTGGCTTGGGGGAACCCCGCGCCGTGATTTTCCACGGCGATTATAAGGTCATCATTATGGCTTCCATGATCGTCGATCTGCCCAAGGATTTACGGGGACAGGATCCCTATGAAGTCTACCATTACCTGCTTACCAAGCGACTCGGATCTGAAATCGATTATGTTGTCAAAGGCATTGACCGCAATACCGGTCTGGCAGTCGGCAGCCGGAAGGATGCTATGGCCACGAAGCGCCGGCATTACTACCTGAATCAGACCCGTGACGGCACATACCGGATCTACGAAGGACTCTGCTGCGAAGCGAGAGTCATGTCCGTCATTCCATATGGCATTTTCGTGGATCTGTTTGGTATCGACGTTTACATTCCCTTGCGGGAGCTGAGCTATGTACGGCTTACCGATGCCATGGGCTACTATGAACCCGGCGACCGGGTACTGGTGAAAGTCACCCAACTCAATCGGGATGACCCGGATGACATCCGTGTAGCTGCTTCCGTAAAACAAGTTGCTGCCAATCCTGTGGATAAAGCTCTCGAAAAAATCGAGGTGAACAGCAACTATGCCGGTACCGTTACGCTGACGGACAGCACCGGTATCTTCGTGCGTCTGGATATGGGTGCTGAATGCAGATGTAGGTTCCCATATCGCGCAAGGCCGCCCAAGGGCGCCCGCGTAGTCGTGAAAATCGCAGGTGTCGATATGGAGCAGAAGACTGTTTGGGGAAATATCACCTATGTCACCATTCCCAAATAACTCTGAAAGAAGGTATCCTTATGACCCAATGCGAACTGCCGAAAGAGGAATTGGTTCGCCGAAAGGAGCTGTCTGATAATACCCGGAAAATGATTTACAGCTTGCTGGATGTTGCTGCCGAGGATGAAACCTCGCTCATGACGACCTACCGTGACTTTTACCTCCAGATCAGCTTCTCGGAGCTGCATCCGCTGATGGTTTTTTACCTCGCACGGCCTCTGGACGGAGAGAAAGCCATGCTGGCAGATCGTTCCAACGAGATGAATCTGCGCAGCGTTCTGGGCAGTCATTCCGTCAACGAAAACTTCAGCTGCTATAACTATCGTGCGACGCACTGGCTTGATGCTCAGATGACCAAAACCAGATTTTTTGAAATTCTTGACCGGTGTGTTGATGAAGCTGTACGCGGGTATTATCAGCTCGCACACTGAGCACTGCAATTCCCTGCAATTTTGATTAGATCATGCAAGCAGGAGGAAATGTACATGTAAAAAAGCGATTGCTGCTCTATCCGCTGCCGTAATACTGGTTTTGGCCGTCTGCCGGTATCCCAGACTGATTCCGAAACGACCGCAGGCGCCTCAGCCTTCCGTGAAGAGGGTCCTGAATTCCCGCAGATAAAGCCCGTACACCAGACTGATTCTGACAGAACGCTCAGCGGAAAAGCCGGCCCGCCAAGCCAAGGCAGTCACTCAGGCAGTGACACCAATTCCACATTTGAAGTCAATGCCTCAGTTCTTTGGACTGGGGCCTTTTTCTACCCCAACTTGAGAAAGGATGACAACCACATGAAAACACCTTGTCAGCGGCTGCTTTCGTTGCTGCTGGTATTTGTGCTGGTGCTAAGCCTCATCCCGTCGGTTTATGCAGCCGACAATGATGAAAGTACCCCCACAGAACCGGAAGCCACGGAAACAACTGCATCCACCGAATCCCCCACGACCACACCCCCTCAGTCAGATCCTTCTGAAGAAACAGAAGGCAGCTCCGCAGGCGCACCTGATTCCCAGCCTGACAATGAATACGGGATTGCGACAACCGCCAGCACATCTGCAGGCGTCCTGCTGTTTGACTATGCCGACCACGGCAACTACACAACGGTGCTGAACAGTCAGGTCTCGGTTACTTATAAGCCCAACGGAACCGGTTCCGCGAAAACGGCATATATCAAAAATCTGGGCTGGCATTTCGCCCGGTACAATAACATTGCCTATGCAGACGATCCGCTGTACTGTATTGAGCCTTACAAAAACTATGCCGCAAGTACATCCGGCAACTCTGTCGACCGGGATGTCACACTTACCGGCAGCGGCAGCACCGCCGGTGCAACCGCATGGTATTCCCTGCCGGAAGCAAGGCGAAAGGCCATTGGTCTGATTCTTCTTTACAGCGACGAAATGTGGGATCACTCCATCAGCGTCACCACGACGTACAAAGACGACAATCCCAACGTCCCGCTCAGAATCGCAACGCAGTTCCTCATTTACGAAATTGTGTGCGGCCTCCGGGATCCGGAAACATTCGTCCTGAATTCTGCCAACGAAAGCGGAACTGCAGGCAACATTTTCTACAACGCCGGTGCTGCCTCCGTATCTTACTTTGCTCCGAACTATAACACTCTGGTCAGCTGCGTTCAGGCTGCCCTGAAGATTCCGAGCTTCACCTCCAGCTCCAGCAGCTCCGCACCCACCATTACGCTGACCGGAGATGAAACCAGTGTCTATGACTCCAATGGAGTTCTGTCCGGGTTCAGCTTCACGAACGGCAATGGCGCAGAGTTCCGTAAATCCGGCAACACACTTTATATCTCCCAGACTGGCACCATCTCCGAGTCTACTGTCTTCAAAGCGACGAAGACGATTCCTTCTGCTGAAAACTCGGCCTATTCTCTTTGGTACATGTCCGGCTCCTCTTACCAGACAACGATCAACCTGTACCGTCCTGAGTCCGGTACGCTGAACGCCTATTTCAAATTAAAAGGTCAGGCGATTGGCAATCTGAGCCTGACGAAAACCACGGAAGATGGTAAGAACTTATCCGGATGGAAGTTTGGGATCTATTCCAACTCCGCCTGCACCAGCCTCGTTTCCGGCCCTCACACGACAGATTCCAGCGGCAGGATCTCCGTTACCGGTCTTACCGCTGGCACCTATTATGTCAAAGAATTGGGGCATACCAATTCCGGTATTGAGGGCCTGTACGTATGCTCCAGCACAAATCCTCAGAAGGTTACGATTATCAACGGCAGCACGGCATCTGTCAGCTTCGTGAACAAGCTCAATACCGGCAGGCTGGCTTTGACAAAGAAAACGGATGACGGGTCGAATCTTTCCGGCTGGCGATTTGGCATTTATTCCGATTCCGGCTGCACGACTCTGGTTTCCGGCCCTCATACAACGGATGCCAACGGCAGCATTTCGGTCGACGGCATCACCCCGGGTACCTACTATGTGAAAGAAATCGGCCACACGGATTCCTCTGTAAACGAGAAGTATGTGTGTTCCGGCACCAATCCGCAGAAAGTAACCATCGCCGGGGGTGCAGCAGCCTCTGTTACCTTCATCAATAAGATCAAAACCGGAAACTTCAGTCTGACCAAAACGACCAGCGACGGGCTGAATCTGGCAGGCTGGGAATTTGGAATCTACTCCGATTCCGGTTGCACCACATTGGTGTCCGGCCCCCATACAACGGATTCCAAGGGTGCCATCTCCGTTACCGGTCTGGAAATCGGCACCTACTATGTCAAGGAGCTTGGACACCGTGACGATGATATTGAGGCAATGTACAGCTGTGCAAGCGACAACCCCCAAAAGGTGACGATTACCTACGGTACCACCGCCTCTGTCAGCTTCCATAACTCTCTGGAACCCGGTTCCGTCAGACTGATCAAGCAGACCAATACAGGAAAGAACCTCTCCGGCTGGCAGATTGGGATCTATACGGATGTCGCCTGCACGCAACCAATCGAAGGTTCCCCCTTTACAACAGGCAAAGACGGCACCATTGTGATAGATGGCTTGTCTCCCCAGAAGCTGTATGCAAAGGAAATTGCGGTGGATGATCCCTACTGGGTCTGTGATTCTTCTGTCAAGGCCATCACCGTCAAAGCGAATGCGACGGTATCTGTGACCTTCAGCAATACCCACAATGGCGATCTTCGCGTAAAAAAGAATGCCGTTGACGGAAGCCCCGAAGGATGGAATTTCCAGATTTTGGATGCAGACCGGGAGCTGGTAGAAACCATTACAACCGGTGAGGACGGCTATGCAGCATCCAGTAAGCTCGAACCCGGCACGTATTACGTCGTTGAGATTCACGACAGAGATGAAACATACTGGACTTACGATGCTGTTGTCGAAAAGCAGGTTACGATTACTGCCGGTACACAGTCCGAAGTCGAATACACCAACGAACAATTTGGCATTCTGGTTTTCTGTAAGACGACGAACACTGGCAATCAGCTCGGCGGCTGGACGTTCCGCGTTCAGGATTCGGACGGGAATGTCGTGGGCGACTATACCACCGACGAAACGGGGTATGCCAGCACCGGCAAACTCAAGCCCGGCAGCTATACCGTTCTGGAGCTTTCCAACGGTGACGACTACTGGAACTGCGAGCTGGGATACCACTCCGTCACGATCATTGCAGGCAAGGCCACAGAAGATGCATGGCATAACCGTGAGCAGGGATTGGGCTGGTTCCATAAGTCTACCAACACCGGCGAGTCCCTTGAAGGCTGGGAGATCACCATTTACTCCGATAAAGAATGTACCCAAAAGGTGACTACCGTTACCACAAATGCCGACGGCAAGGTCGGTATATATCTTGACCCCGGCATCTATTATGCCAGAGAATCCGGAGACACCGAAGGCCGCTTTGAAAATGAGTACTGGCTTGTGGATGAGTCCATTAAAGAGTTTGAAATTCTGCCCCACAAAGATGTGGATATCACCTTTGTCAACACCCAGTACGGCAAAATCAAAGTCATAAAGTCCATGCCCTCCAGCGGCTCTCTTGAGGGATGGACCTTCATCGTCAGAGACATCAACGGTGACGAAATAAAAGGCTCGCCCTTCATCACAGACGCATCCGGTCTCATTGTCAGTGAGAACCTCTATCCTGGTACTTATGCCGTTGAAGAGGTAATCCCCGATGACAGTCCTTACATCTGCGTTTCGGAAAATCCCCAATCCGTCACTGTCGTCCAAGGGAGGACTGCTGAGGTACGCTTCACAAATTCTCTCCGCTCCGGCAAGATTGCAATTCGGAAGGTCGATACCACAGGTGAGCCTCTGGCTGGCGCTGAGTTCCTGCTGGAATGGTCCGTGGACGGTACCTCTTGGCTACCCGTTGTTTATTCCAACTCCGGTTATGCGAAAGAAGGCACCTGCTCCAGCGAGGGCCTCACAGATGGCCGCCTCATCTCGGATAAAACCGGTCTGGTAGAATTCGCCGGTCTGCATCCGGAACGCCTTTACCGTCTGACCGAAACTGCCGCACCCGATGGTTTCCAGCTGCTTGCGGATACCGCCTATGAAGGCGGGCTGCCCGACGATAAGGAGTACACCGTTGATTTGACCGTCGTAAATGTACGTACCTATGAGCTTCCCGAAACCGGCTCCAAGTCTCTGGTACTCATGCCCATCGCATTGATTCTGGCCTGCAGCCTGTGCGGTGCGATTCTGTTCGTAACCAAGCGTAAGAAGCAGTAACGGGAGAAAATGAATATGCGTTTTTTCTACTGGCGCCGAGGTCCCCCCGGCGCCTTTTCTTTTTCCAAAATGGATGCCAACCAACAAACTACTTTTTCAACACTGAAAGGATGTATTAACCATTATGAAGTCTGTCAAAAAGATTCTGGCCATGTGCCTTGCGATCATGATGATCGTTTCCTGTATCCCCGCCGCCCATGCTGCTGATGTCCCCAACACAGCCATTGACCTCGATGCCAAGGGCAGCCTTACTCTGTATAAATACGACCTTACAAACGCGGAAAAGGATGGTGTGTGGGATTCCTCCTACGTCTCCACCGGCGTATACGACGAGAACGTCAACAAAACTCTGGGCGAGTCCAAACGTGCCGGCGATAATGATAACAGCGCTGATCTTGGCAATGGCGAGGTTAGCTACGGTTATGCCGTGAAGGGCGTCGAGTTCACATACCTGCGCGTCGGTGACATTGTTCAGTACACCGAGTCCGCCAACGATGGTGATGCCGATAACCATATTGAAATTCTGTATGGCATCGACAAGGCTGTCGGTGCAGACCTGCTGACTGTTTTGGGGCTGGAAAATGGCGCTGATCGTTATACCAATGCTGACCATCTGGATAACGCGAAATACTACTATCAGAGCGACGTTCTGATTGACGCTCTGGCACAGGCTCTGCAGAACAATTCCACCACCGTTAAGAATGCACTGGAAACCTACGTTGCCAACAATGGCGGTACCGCAATGCCCCTGACCGGTGCCTACGGTAAGTCTCAGGCCAACAATCTGGATCTTGGCCTTTATATCATTGCCGAGACCAAGTGTCCTGAAATGGTCACTTCCACCTGCGCCCCCTTCTTCCTCAGCATCCCAATGAGTCCCGTTTCCGGTAGCAATGCCACCGATGGCAATACCCGTTGGCTCTACGATGTGACCATTTATCCGAAAAACCTGACCGGCATTCCTACCCTCACCAAAAGCCTGCGGGAAAATGTGAACGACACCGGCAAACACAAGGGCGCCACCAATGACGTCACCGATGGCTATGCCAACACCGGAACCGCTTCTGACGGCGACGTCATCGACTACCAGATCCTCTCCACGCTCGCCTCCATTACCAGCAAAAGTACCTACTACAGCGAGCTGGCGTTTATTGATACATTGTCTCCCGGTCTGAGCTATAACAAGAACGATATTCTCATTGAGTTCTTCTCCGATGCCGCCTGCACCAATTTGCTGGATAGCTGGGATGAGTCTAAGGGCTACTTCAAGGTATCCTATTCCAGCACCTCCAAGAACGAGTCCGTTATGACCATTGAAATGACCGCTCAGGGCCTGAATGAAATCAACACCAACAAGCGCGTTTACACCGGTGCCTCCATGATAAACTCCGGTTACTCCGACTGCACCGTCCGTATCACTTACAAGGCTACCATGCACTCTGATGATTCCGTTGTTTACGGCAATTCCGGTAATCCCAACGAGGTCGTCATGCTTTGGAAGCGTTCCTCCCAGGATTACTACGACACGCTGGTTGACGATGCGCACATTTTCACCTATGCCGTAGAGCTGGTAAAGCTCTTCTCCGACGCCAAGGGCGACTATGCCAACGTTGAATTCATCATGCAGAATGATTCCGATAAGTACTATGTCAAGGCGGAGCTGAACAAAGACGAGGGTGTCTACTATGTGGTCGGCCATGTAGCCGACAAGAAAGACGCTACGCACTTCATTCCCGTCAAGAACGCTGACGGTGAGGGGCTGGTCATTGTCAAGGGATTGGAGGACGATGCTTATACTGTAACTGAAGTCCGAACCGATAATGGCTATACGCTGCTCAAGGACAACATCAAAATCGTCATTTCTCAGGTCGAAGCCACGGAACTGTGTGACATCTACTCCTCCGACCTGCTGGGGCTGGTTCAGAACGATCCCCGGTATGCAGCCATTATCAAAGACACCGGCAACCTCAAGAATATGCCTCAGCCCCATCTGGAGCACCACCTGCTGACCGCATCCGCCACTGTCGACAGCAAGAATGTCAACATGCTGGACGATGACGGCAGTGCAAATGCCATCGTTCCTCTGAAAGTCATCAATACCCGCGGTTTTGATTTGCCGCAGACCGGCGATTCCGGCACTATGGCATTCAGTATCATCGGCATCCTGCTGATGGCCTGCGCAGCCGTTGTCATCGTGATGGTTTTCCGGAAGAAGTGTAATTCCAACTAAGCGCAGATAACGGAGGGGAACCAGCGTCCCCTCCGTTTCCGTCCTATGGTTCATAAGCTATAACTGATGAACTGGCTTTTCCTTCCCGTCTCTACACCTATAAAGGAAAGGATTTTGACATCTTTATGCCGAAAAAAGTTCCGAAATCCATCCGTCTCTCTTCCAAAGCGCGTAAGAAGCTCACAATCGCCTGCGCCATACTGGTATTTTTGTTTGCCCTCGGGATCACTTTGTATCCGCTGATCAGCAACTGGTATAACAGCCGGCACCAGTCTGAGATCCATACACAGTATCTGGAAGTGCTGCGGCAGGTCGACAACTCTGAGATCATTCTGGCCGAACGTTATGCAAATGAGTATAACACAGCCATCGCCCCCGGCACACAGCTCAGTGATGCATTCTCCAAAGAGGCACTGCTGTGGGCATCTGAGGACTACGAGAACCTGTTGAATCTGGCAGGTGATGGGATCATGGGCTATATTGAAATTCCCATGATTCAGGTAAATCTGCCAATCTATCATGGTACTGATTCAAAAACTCTGGATATCGGCGTTGGCCATCTTCTTGGCAGTTCTCTGCCGGTCGGCGGCAAAGGTACGCACACCGTCCTGACGGGGCATTCCGGTATGGCCACACAGAAGATGTTTTCCGATCTGGACAAACTGGAGCTGGGCGATGTGTTCTACCTGCAGGTATTGGACGAAACCCTTGCTTATCAGGTGGATGCCATCCATACCGTCCTGCCTTACGATACCTCTTTCCTCGGAATCACCGAGGGTGAGGACTATTGCACGCTGGTCACCTGCACCCCCTTTGGCATCAATACCCACCGCCTGCTCGTTCGCGGGACACGCATCCCCTACGAGGAGGCCGAAGTCATCACCGCAGAGAAACTGCAGGTGGAAGATACCCCCGCATCCACTTGGGAACAGCAGTATATCAAAGGCATCCTGCTTGGCATCGCAACTGTTGCTGTAATTTTAGTCTTCTGCATCTGGGGCAGCCATTGCCAGAAGCGCAGACGCCGTAGAAAAACACGTCAGCGTGAGCAATTCCGGCCGAGAAAGCGAGGCAAGTATGAAAAAGCTTAAATACCTTGTACTTATCCTTATGATCCTTGTTTTTCTTTCCGGTCTGGGAGTTCTCCTATACCCATATATTCGAGGATATCTGGTCGACCGGCAAATCGAACGGACCGCTGAGGAATTCCTGAGTCGCGTTGAAACTGACCCAATTTCACCATACCCATCTGAAAGTCAGTTGGATCAGGATACGCCTTCAGATTCGCCGGAACCTACCGAGCCGGATACCTATACTGACTTATGGCGGGATATGGTCGATTACAATAAAGAAATCTATATCAATGGCCAAAAAGGGCTGGATTGCAAACTTGCGTATGAAGACCCCAGTTTCGTTCTGGCTGACTACGGTCTGGAAAGCGAAGTCTTTGCCGTGATTTCTATCCCCGCCTTGGAGCTGGAGATGCCGGTGTTTCTGGGCGCAAACTACCGTCACATGGCCGATGGTGCTGCTCTTTTAGGTCAAACCAGTATCCCCATCGGAGGAAAGAACACAAATTGTATCATTGCCGGCCATCGGGGATGGGGCGGCGCCTCTTACTTCCGGTATGTGGATAAGCTGCAGCCCGGCGACGAGGTCATCATTACGAACCTCTGGGAAACGCTCCAGTATAGGGTGGCCGAAATCCAGATTATTCAGCCAAACGAAGTTGAGCAGATCCTGATCAAGCCCGGTCAGGAACTTGTCACACTGTTGACCTGCCACCCTTACGCATCCGGAGGCAGGCAGCGATATCTTGTGATCTGTGAAAGGGTAAATGAAAATAATTAAAAAACATCACATTTTTTACTGACTACAAATAACGGAGGTACTTACATGAAAACGAAAATTATGAAATGTCTGGCGCTTGTTCTGGCAATGACCTGCATCCTGTGCTTTCCCACCCCTGCATCTGCGGCCGCCCAAGGTACTGACGGTACCGAGCTGGAAGTGGTTCAGCCTGAACAGCTGGAGATTCAGCTGGGCGAAAGCTGGGCCGGTGTTGCGTTTGAACTGAAAACCGATGCCGGCATGTACCCTGGGGTGATTCTCGTTGGCGAAGATGGCATCCTGCGTCTGGAAATCGGCGGCAGCACCAGCTACATTCTCACCTGCATGAACTCTGAAGTCGAAATACCCGAGCCTGATGCAGCACAGCGTACAGAAGGAGTTTCTGAAGCGGAAGATACAGCTGATACCTTACCCACCGAGGATACGGAAGCTGCGTATCCTGAGGAGAGTACAGCTCCTGTCGAAGCAGATATGGCTGATGGCACCGTCTCCGGCATTCCCATCGCACATCTAGCACTGTTTGGCGGCGGTCTGATCGTTGCTGTTGGTGTCCTTATCGGCATCCATATCTTCCAAAAGCGCCGTGAGGGTAGCTGCGCTGAGGACGATGATGAAAATGACGAAATCTGAGCCTGAAATGGGTATGGGAAGCAGGAAATTGTGCGATAAGTAGAACTTTTTTCATTCGTTTCCCAAACCATTGACTATCTGAAACCCGGGTGCTACAATGCAAGTGTGGCAGGGGCTTGCACCCAGGCTTTCGATCCGCCGGAAGAGCTCCCGGCGTTTGACGCACCCGGGTGGGTAGCGGAATCGTTACGGACTTAGCGTTGTTATAGCGGTCCCCAATGGTGCAAGTCAATTGAACATGATTACCGGAAGGTTGCTTACTTTAGGCCTCGGTCGGATCCGACCCCATCGAGCGTGCTTTAGTATTGCTTCCTTCCGGTATTTTTTAATTTTACGGAGGTATATCACAATGAAACCTAAAAACAAACGAAAGGGAATCGACAGAACCGCCCCTCGCTGTCCCTACTGCGGCAGTCATACCATTCTAAGAAGTGCCGATGGCATCTACCGGGAAAATGCGCGCAACGACATGCTCTACGTGTGCAAGAACTACCCTGTGTGCGACTCCTATGTCCGTGTCCAGCGCGGCACCAAGATACCCCTTGGAACTGTGGCGAACCGGGAACTGCGGGAGCTGCGGGCGGAAGCGCACCGCCAGTTCGACAAATTATACAAGCACGGCTATATGAGCAAGCACGATGCCTACCAGTGGCTCGGAGGTATCCTTAGTGTTCCCGCGAAACAGGCACACATTGCCCAGCTCAGTCTATTGTCCTGTAATCTGGTCATTCGGGAAGCCAAGAAGCAGGTCAATTGGTACCATATGCGTAAAATGGCCGCTCTACAGCAGACTCAGGAAGGGGATGTGAAGGCGTCATGACACCGGAGCAGCAGAAAATCGTGGAAGCGAATATGGGTCTGGTGGGAAAGGTCATCAAGGAGAAGGTCCGTCGACTCGGTCAGCCCGGGACCCCCAGTTATGAGGATCTGTTCCAAACCGGTTGTGTCGGTCTGTGCAAAGCTGCCATGACAGACAAGGGCGGCTGCTTCTCGACCTATGCGTATAGACTGATCTGGAACGAGATCTGCGATGAATTGATCCGAAACACCAGACTGGTTCTGAACGAGCAGTCTACAGATGCAGTCGACGTTCTTTCCGAAGCAGCGTCGGCGCATCCGGATCCTTTGACGACCTCCGACCTGCGTCATACCATTGGGCAGGCAAAAGTGAAGGCTCAGGGAGGAACCGCAAAAGGCATCCAGTGCCTTGAGTTGACGGTTCAGGGATACACCAGCAAGGAGATCGGCACCATCGTAGGTGCCGATCCCGGTACTGTCCGAATGTGGATGACCAGAGCAAGGAAGTACCTCAAGGGTCTTCCAGAACTGCGGGCATTGGGATACCCGGAGGCCGTATGAGAAAATCAATATGGCAGAGGGTCAAGCCATGGTGTGTACCACTGGTCTTGACCCTCTTAATATATATCATGCTGCGCTCTGTTTTTCTGATTGGCTATGTTCCTTCCGCTTCCATGGAACCCACTTTGCATGAGGGGAGCTTCATCCTCGGCCTGAGGCTATATAGCGAGCCGAAAGTGGGAGACATCATCATTTTTGAGAAAGATGGTGTTTTGCTGGTAAAGCGAATTGCTGCCTGCCCGGGTGATTCGGTAGATCTGTCACAGCTGGAATATATGATGTCCACCCCAATCCCGGTTTGGGAGGAGGCAGTGCTGACCGTACCGGATGGGTGTTATTTCGTTCTCGGCGACAACGCCCAGAATTCCTGGGACTCACGCTATTGGGAGCAGCCGTATGTTCCCAGCCAGCAGATTGTTGCAAAGCTGATAAATTCATTTTACCATTGTTCAGACAAATAGCAGAGGGAGTTTTACGCATCATTTATGCTGTTAAGAGCATAGTATAGTTTCCCATCGAAATCCTTTAATTCAAAACGCTGAAACATCTCATTGCCATCAACATCTTCGTAGTTGACATTGAACCATGTAGGAACACCTTGGTCATTACGCTCGTATTCGTCAGTCAACACTGCCATCTGCTTTGGCCATTTCTTCGCATCAACTGAGTCGTAATATGCGCAGTGAACGTATTGTATCTCATTGCACTTCAGAAGTGGAGTGATGTACTTGTCAAATACAATCATATGCTTAATGGGAAATCTATTGACATTCTCAACACTAATTTTCACATTTTTGTGAATGGGGTTCGTAGCTTTATCATATAAGCTAAATGCCTCAGCCGTTCCATCCAACTGCATATCTATAGAAACTATTTTAACAGAGAAAATTGGCTGTATCTCTTTCTTCCTATTTTCAGCATCCTTTCTTTCATTCAATTCACTATAATAAATGCTCTGAAATATCGCAATCAAGCTTACAATTACAGTACCAATAAAAGACAGATAAGCTCCTAAAAATGAGAGCCAATCACTCTTTTCTAGGCCTGTCCCAACAGGGAAAATACCATTCTCCTTGAATACAAGGTAGATAATGACATAGACGATAGCAGAAAAAGCAACTATAGCAATAATAGGCATCTTGTATTTTGACCAAAATGTTAGCTTTTTTCTTTTTTGTTTACTCATAATAAATTACCTCTCACGCCTTAATATACCGTGCCGCCCGCCCCGCACCGATCCGCTTTATCGATCCAGTTTTAACCATGGCACCGAGCACGGCCTCAACAGTTGTGGGACTGACATCGGGGAGAATCTTGCAAATTTCGGCTTTAGAAATTGGAGTAAGGTTATTCAGAACAGTCGCTTCCACACGAGCCTTCTTCGTGACCTTCTTACCGTGTACCACTGCAAACCGCTTGTCCAGTTCCTTATAGCACATATAGAGCGTGGACAGGAAATTCTCAACAAATGGGAAATAGGAGTTTTCTCCCGCTTCCCACCCAACCGAGGATTGCCGCAGAGCCTCGTAATAATATGCTTTGTAGTTGTTGATCTGTTCCTCAAAGGACACATATTTTCCTGCGTCAAAGCCGTTTTTATATAACAGCAGCAGCGAGAGCAAACGGGACATTCTGCCGTTGCCATCCCGGAACGGATGGATGCAGAGAAAGTCCAGAATCACGCAGGGGATCAAAAGAAGCTGATTGATATTCGCATCGCTTCGGGCATCCAGATAGGCAAGCTCTAACTGCTCCATCGCTTTCGGCGTTTCACTTGCAGGCGTAGGCCGGAAACGGACACGACGGTTTCCGTCTGCGTCAATTTCCAAAATTACATTGTCATCCGTCTTATACTGTCCGCCGTACTCGTAGCCTGCAAAGCTCATCATCATTTCGTGCAATCGCAGGACGTCGCTCCGGCGAAAATCAATATGCGCATAACCCAAATGGATTGCATTCAGAGCATCTCTGTAGCCAGCAATCTCTGCCTCGTTGTGGTTCAGCGGGGCACTATTCTGATTGACAATAGCGGCAATACGCTCGTCGCTGGTCACAATGCCCTCAATAGCATTAGAACTTTTGATAGACTGCACCTTAGCGACAGCTTCCAGTTCTGTAAAAATCTGCGTATATTCGTCCTTGCGCACCCCCGCCATTGTTTTCAGCGCTGCAATGTTGGAAGTGAGGTTCACAAGATTTGCTGGCAGCAAACCATTATTCAAAAAGGAGTAGTCAAATTTTCTCATACAGCACCAGCCTTTCTGCATATAATTATATCATATTATATGCAGAATAGCAAGGTTCTGTCCCGGATTATCTGCATATACATTTTCAAAATATGTGCAGATATAGGTTCGGAATAGGCAACAATATAAGAAAACAGTGCAATTCTACCGTACTGGCTACACTAGATTGCTTTGACTTATGATATAATCCTCGCCCGGCTCCGCGCCAAGCGGGCTAACGGCAGAGTCCCGACTTAGTACTCCGCCGAAATTTGTTTTGGGGTATCTTATCACACTTTTTCAACAGATGGAAGCTCGTACATCCAAGATGCCCCATGTTCAGGAAAATGTAAGACGGTAAACTCCGATATCTACTTAAACTGCCGTCTAGACTAAACAGCAAATTCTAGTTACTGAGGTTGTTAATTTGCCCGAATAGGTGGTCGTTGAGCGCTTATACTTTGCGTGAAAATGGGTTTGAACAACCATACCTTCCTTCATCGATGTCGTGTTTGACATCTTCTAAGGAATCATAGATTCGCTCGCCATACATACAATGGAAATTACCATTTGCAACGATTGAAGTAACGACAATCTGTTTGGGGCGCTCATTTTGCTTGGAATAACTATCTTGCACGGGACGCTCATTGTATTGAATCATGTATTCTTTGTAAAATGTAATCATGTGAAAAACTCCTTTTGTCATTAGATCGTTAATCAAAGTCGCATCCGAAATCACGGATGGTTTTCAGGGCGGGCAGAGCGTTCCCGTCGTAGTCGAACAATGCCTGATTGGCCCATTCGTTGCCGCCGGGGCCTTGTTCTCCGGTGTAGGCCAGTGCGGCTTCGTTCGCCCAGCCGCAGCGGGGGACGGGCAGCCACGCAGGCTCCCAATAGACGAAGCCCTTGCCCCGGTTTTCGGGAACGTCCCGGATCAACTTCATGATGTCAAGCATGAATGTGCTCTGCCCCTCCGGGGTCATGGGATAGGGAACCTTTTCCGCCAGCTCCCGCTTGGTGGCCATGCCCTTCCGCTCCTCCGACGCCAGCTTTTCGTAGGAGGCGTAATCCTCCAGCGTAAAGCCCGTGGATACCTCGGCCACGATCATGTCCTTGTGATACCGCAGCGCAAGATCCTGCATGTTGTTTCGCAGGTCGTCCATGGTGCCGTGCCAGAAGGGGTAGTAGCTCAGCCCGATATAATCAAAATCCTTGCCGCCGCTGGCAAAATAGCTGTCGAACCACGTCCGGTACAGCGTATTGTTGCCGCCGTTGTCCAGATGCAGCATGATCTTTACCCCCGGCGCGGCGTCCCGGACGGCCTGAATGCCCGCGTTCAGGAACAGCACGATGTTTTCAAAATTGGGCGTCCTGCCGTAAGGCCACAGCAGCCCGTTGGACAGCTCATTCCCCACCGCCGTGATGGTGGGAAGCAGGCCGCTGCTTGCCAACGTGGTCATTACGGAAAATGTAAAATCATAGACGGCTCCGGCCAGCGCCTTCGGCTCCATTCCCCGCCAGCTTTTGGGAATGGTCTGCTTGCCGGGGTCTGCCCAGAAATCGCTGTAGTGGAGATCCAGCATCCAATCGACCCCGGCGGCTTTTAAGCGCTTTGCCATCGCCACGGTTCGCGGCAGGTCGTTGGTGCCTGCGCCGTAGGGAACGCCGTCTTCGCTGTAGGGGTCGTTCCACAGCCGCAGCCGTACCAGATTCATGCCGTAGCTTTTCAGAATGGAAACGGCGTCGCCGGGCTTGCCGTTATCATAGAATTTCCCGCCGCAGCGTTCCACTTCTGGCAGCGTGGACAAATCCATTCCTTTGATAAATGTATTCATAGGCGAACCTCGTTTTATATCTGCTCTGTCATATGAACTGGCAGAGGAATCTTCTTTTTCAGGAAAAGCAGCGGCTGACAGCGTCAGCCGCTGCTCTGCGGTGGATGGTTATTCGGAAAAATCCTCGAAATCGGTAAAGCGCTTCATCATGTCCTTATAACGGACGCGAACCATTTCGTTCATTTTAAGAACCTGTTCCTCCGTGCCGAAAAACTGGCAGCGGATGCAGTAGAACTCCTGTTTCTCGCTGTCATAGAACATGTCAATGTCCAAATCCCGCATAAAGCAGGAGGGGCAGCGGTAGTTCAGTCTGCCTTTCGTAGATTGAGCCATGTGGTGAAGACCTCCTTCTGCTGAAGTTTTCCGGTATAGCTCAGGGTAAACATGGGGCTGAAGGCGTAGCCCTCTTTGATATAGCCCTTCTTCTCCCGGCCGTCGCAGGTCATGCTGACCAGCGTGTCGATGGGAGGCAGCTTGCACCAGACCTCGCCGGCATTGTCCGCAGCCAGTTCCCGGCACTTGTACTCGTAGGGGATGGCCTGCCCATCCACGCCCAGAGTCAGGCTGGACATATCCTCGGTGTACTCAGTGGTGCCGTAGCAGCCGACCATGTATTCGTTGATGGTCACATCCGCGTCAGGGTCGGACATGGAAAGAATGTTCCGGTCGATGCGGATATTGCTTTCGCCCTCGGCAAAGGTGATGACCGTCTGGAGCTTCACCGTCAGGTCGGAGAATACGATCTCCACCGGATCCAGCGTCAGGATGCGGCTTCTGCCCTCCTGAGAGAAATGCGCCTTGGTGCGGCACAGGCACAGATCCACTTCCTCGCCGTTGTGGCAGATTTTGGCACTGCGGATGGTTCCTTCCCCAGCGTAATGGGTAAAGTAACCGGCGCGGTACTTTTCCTGCATCAGGAAGGGGTAGCTCGCGTCCTGCACATGAGGCGTGCCAATGCCCACAGGCCAATGCAGCTTTGCCACATATGGCCGCAGATCAAAAATCGCGCCGCCCTGATCCATGTTCACGCCTGCGCGCATATAGGGGTCGCAGTACCAGAACAGCTGCTTGTTGCTGCCGTAGAGAATATCCCGCCACAGCGCGCACTCCGGCTCGGTGTAGGTCTTCTTTTCCCGGTAGTAATCGGCAAATTCGGACATGGTCATATCCACCAGCTTGCCCTCTTTTTTCAGCTGGCCGTAGTAAGCGCAGCCATCCCAATAGGACTTTTTCAGCAGCTCATAGGGCGCTTCCCAGCGTCCCATTTTGTTCATCCAGCCGGGGCCGACAAACATCATGTTGTAGGCGTAGCCGTTGTTGTACTTGGACAGACTGCGGTACTGGTCGATCAGATTGTACAGGTAGGGATATTCCCATGTTTTCGTATCATAGATCATACCGCGAAGCACATTCTGGGGGTGGGTGCCGAAGTTGGAGCCGTTGCCGTCATAGCAGGCCAGCAGGTCGCGGCTCAGGTGCGGAATGGCGACAATGCCGGAATCCTCGTCCTCGTTGGCCGCTGGCGCGTGGGTGTTGGCCTTGGAGGGGATCCATGGCGCCCATGGGCCGCCGTCCATGAAAGTATACCATGAATTATTGCAGGTGTGGTAGGCTTTGGGGCCTTCCTCCCAGCAGGTGGCAACGGCGCATTTTACGCTGGGGTATTCCGCCTTGATGAAGTTGATCAGATCGGCGTCCAGATAGTAAGAGCCCGTGGATTCCGGGTAAAATCCGAACTTCTCATAGAATTTGCCGAACACATCCCGGACGATGGCCTTCTTGTCCTCCATGGAGAACATCCAGATGCAGAAATCCTTCGTCTTGTATTTCTCCCGGAACTGCTCGCAGGGCAACCCCAGCAGGCTCAGGGCGATCTCGTCGCCATAGACCGCATGATGCTCCTTGGCCAGCGCCACAGCCTCGTCATTGAACAGGCTGGCGTAGGTCATCTGAATGGTGGTTTTCAGGCCGTTTTCATGGGCGCACTGTTGCTGGAGCTTGAAAATGTCCAGACTTTCGGTCAGCAGCGCCTTACGGCCGATATTCTCCGTCTGACCGTGCCCTGTGACCTTTTCGGCATACTCAGGCACCATTTCAGGCCGGTGGATGATATTTATAACAAACGTCGACATATAGCTGATCCTTTCATCATAGATTTCTCCCTGCGCCCTGTTCCACGTTCATATTGCATTTTACAGAATTTCCGGCTTAATTGGAGAAATGACTGCTCTCTGTCACTCAACTTTTCTCAGAATAGCCATATCGAGGTTGCACCAATCATCAGCACCGGCAACAGTATAGACCCCGATTTCCAAAGTGTTGTTGGTAACAACTATTTCATCGATGGTAAAGATGTTCCAGTTAATATCACTTGTAGTAATAGTAGTGGTCAGTTCATCCCCTCCATAATTCTTCGCATACAACTGGAGCACATCCTGATCCCCATTGGTCTTTGCCCAAATTGAGAATTGATACGTACCGTTGGGAAGATTTGTAAATGTCTTATATACAGAGCAGGAGTAGGCAGAATCATCCCAGAATGTCAGCTTATAATCACCATCATATGCATAACCATATTCCGTCTTTACAGTCCCCGTATCTGAGGAGTCGCTAAGCCATACATTCCAGTCGGCGGGAGTGGTTGTAACGCCATCATTTTCAAAACTGATATTTGATAGCAGATTCTCCGCAGGTTGATTCAGCACCTTGATAGAAGACAATGCATTGCCATTAAAATCGAACAACGTCATATTGTCCCAGGTATTACATGGGGTGTAGGTATCATTCTTGTATGCAACGCCTGCATCCGTTGCATAAGTTCCATTCTCTACCGGCAGCCATTCGGGTTCCCAGTAAAAATAACCAAGCCCCTTATCATTAGGAACATTAAGAATGACGGATTCCAGATCGTTCATGAAAGCAAATTGTCCTTCAACCGTTGCAGGATATCCACCGACTTCTTCATCTCCACTGATAAATACATTGCCGACACCATCACCATCTTCTGTTGTCCATGCATATGCAGTTTCAACAATACATACCTCTTTGCCATAAGTGGAAGCCAAATAGTTTATGTTATACTGCAAGCCCTCCATGGTCCCGTGCCACATCGGATAATAGGAAAGGCCAAACACATCAAAGTCCAGATTGGGGGAGGCCGTCAGCAATCCGCCAAAGAACCATGTATAGAGAGAGTTCTGACCTCCCATATCCAAATGCAGGATGATTTTGGTATTGGATGCAGAGGATGCTCTAACACCAGCAATCGCAGATTCCAGGAGTCCGGCAAGATTGGAAAAATCCTCATTTCCGTTGCCAACCTTGCCATCATCATGAAGTATGCCCGTGGATATCTCATTGCCAACCTGAACCATTTCAGGAACAATGCCTGCCGCCGCAAAGTTGTTCAGCGTGTCTTTCATGTAGTTGTACAATGTAGTCTTCAGTTCGGAGTAAGACAGATCTTTCCATGCCTTGGGTTTAATCTGGTTGGCAGGGTCTGTCCAGAAGTCACTCAGGTGGAAATCAATCAACACTCCCATTCCGAGGTTTTTTGCCCGCCTTGCCAGCGCCAAAGTGGTTGCATAATCATTATTACCACCACCATAAGGATTTCCGTTTTCGTCGTATGGATCTACCCATAATTTCAGCCGCACATAGTTAGCGCCATTATTTTTCAAAATCGTGAGGGCATCGCTCTCTACGTTATTTTGATAATAACGTGCGCCAAGGTCTTCCAGCATATCGAGAGTGGATACATCTACGCCTCGGACAAAGTTGTCAGTGTCAACTGCTCCCGTAATTGTGGTCGCAAACACCGTCAAGCCAGAGCAAATCATGGAAAGAATCAGAACACATGAAATTACAGATGCGAATAATCTCTTCATTTTCGTAATAGCCCCTTTCAAATAGTTGGTTTGTCTACTTATCATCCTTTGACGCCTCCGGAAACGAGTCCACTCTGGATATATTTCTGCAAGCACATAAAGACGATCATTATGGGGATAGACGACAGAACCGCCGCGGCAGAAAATGTTGTCCAATGTGCGGCAAACTGGTCACTGATAAACGTCTGGAGTCCCAGTGCGAGGGTCATCTTGCCCGGAGTCTGCAAAAAGATCGATGTTATCACATACTCGCTGTAAGTTGCGATAAAGGAGAACAGGAAAATAACCGCCAGCTGCGGCGCTGCCAACGGCAGAATGATTTTCCGGAACACCTGAAAATGCGTTGCACCATCTACCATGGCCGCCTCGTCAAGTTCCTTCGGCAAGCCATCCATGTAGGATTTCAGCAGCCAGATATTATATGCACTTCCCCCGGCAAGCACAAAAATAAGCGCTGCATTGCTGTCCACCAATCCAAATTCGTATATCAGAATGTAATAGCCAGCCACAGCCATGCTGCTCGGAAAAACCTGAAGGACAAGCAAGGACATCAGTCCGTACTTTCTTCCCGTAAAGCGAAGCCGCGAAAAGGCATATGCCGCGAGAGACGTCATAGCCAGCTGGATCGCTGCCACGATCAGGCACAGCTTCACAGAATTCCACGTCCAGAGCATGAAATTCGTTTCCTGAAAAAGGCTGGTATAATGTTCAATACTGAATTTCTTGGGAAACAACGATGATAGGAAGAAACTGTCTCCCGCCGAAAAGGAGGACATAACGATCCACAGAACCGGGAACAGAACGATTATAATGGTGACCCATATTACTACCCTGCCCATCCAAAGCATTCTTGCTTCATGAGGTGACATTTTCCGATTCATATCAGTCAACCTCCTTGAACGCGCCCGACATGCGCATATTGATCAGCGTAAATGTTCCCACAATGAGGAATATCAGCACGCTGAAAGTCGCAGACAGTTCATACCGGTTCGACCATGTTGTCATCTTGTACGTTGTGCTTGCCAATATATCCGTATAACCCGCAAACTGATTGTCCACACGTGCCGGACCGCCCTGCGTAATCATGTAGATGTTTCCAAAGTTGTTAAAATTGGCAGCAAACGTTGAGATGACCAGCGGGATCGACAGCTTGGTCACCAGCGGGAGTGTGATCGTTCTGAAACACTGGAATCTGGACGCGCCATCGATTTTGGCTGCCTCATAGTAGTCATTCGGGATCGCCTGAAGTCCGCCGAGACAGACATTCATCATATAGGGAAACCCGAGCCAGACATTCACAATAATGATACCGATCCGCGCCCAGAGTGCGTCCGTCATCCATGGGATATTGGCTGTAATACCGAGCGCATGAAGCAGGTTATTGATACCGCCATACTGCTCGTTCAAAAGCCCCTGCCACGCCAGAATCGCAATGGTAGAGGGAAGTGCCCATGGAACGATCAGGATGGTTTTATAGACCTTTGATTCCTTCATTTTTGGATTATTCAAAAGGATCGCAAGGCCGAGTCCCATAGTATAGGATCCCAGTGTACTGAGCACGGCAAAGCACACCGTCCAGCCCAGCACCGGGAAAAAGACATCTTTCAGGCTTCCGGAAAAGACCGTGAGGTAATTCTGAAACGCAATGAACGTAAAATCGTTCAGGTGATACATGTTGTAATTGGTAAAAGAAATTACAATCGTATAAATGATTGGAATGCAGGTCACGATCAGAATGGAAACCAGAGCCGGAAGCAAATATGGAATTGCTTTTGCGTTGTCTTTTCTCCTCATGGTATCACTACTTTCCGGCGTTCATCAGGTCAACAGCTTCCTTCAGCTGCTTTACCATATTTTCAGCGGCAGCCTCAGGAGACAGCTCCCCAGTCCACATTGAGCGGATGTTGTTGGTGTGAATAGACCATAGCTGACCCATTTCGGATACGGTGGGCATTGGTTCACCATTCTGTATCTGCGCAATAAACGCTTTAGAATAGGCGTTGCTCTGGATGGTTTCCTCCGCCTGATCGGTCAGTTTTGCGGGAATCCGGTCTCCGGACTCATACATTCCTATCGCGCCGTGATCAATCAGGTACATGATAAATTCCCATGCCTTCTCCTGACTGTCGCTTTCGTTGCTCACAAAGCAAACCTGTGTCCCCACGGGAGTAATAAACGGTTGGCCATGAAAGGTGGGCATCTGTGCAACGGCAAAGGGCGTTCCTGCGGAGGTAAATCCGTCGATATCCCAAGGGCCGCCAATATAATAAGCAGTCTGACCGTTCTGGAAATTACTTCTGGCAATGTCTGCGGTAACATCCGCAGATACAAGGCCATATTCATTACAGAGCGCATTTATAAATTCATACGCCTGAACGGCGCCTTCGTTTGCCAAACCAATGTCCGTAACGTCATAGGAACCATTTTCGTACTTAAAAATATAGCCGCCGCACGCCCGTACAAATCCGAGATCATAGTAAATGCTGGTAGCATCGAACTGAACTCCGCCAACCTCCGCCGCACCTGCAACCAGTTCTTCCCACGTTGCCGGTACCTGATCTACCAGATCGGTATTGTAGAAGAGGGCGGTCGTTTCAACAGAAAGCGGCGCGGCATAGCGGACACCGCTGACGTAGCACGCCTGAATTGCCGCATCAGCAAAATCCTCGTCTGCGTAAAGGTCTGCGGGAACTTCTGCCGCCAGACCTGCGTTGACATAATCGGCAAGCTGGTCATTGGGGATTCCCACAACCGCATCGGGACCATCCTCGCTCTTGATTGCCTGCGCAAATTTCTGGACGGACGGAGACTGATGAATCACTTCCACCTGATATCCATTGGCAGTCCCCCACTCGTCCGCATAGGACTGAATGGTTTCTGCCTCTACACTCATGTTGGTCCAGATGGTCAGCTTCGTATCCGGTTCTTTGGAGGAACCGCATCCGGATAACGCCAGCGCCATGACCAGAGCCGTCAGAACAGACGCTATTGTCCTTTTCATTCCTTTACCTCCTACATTTGTTTTAAGTTCAGCAATGCCGCATTCGCATTCCCGTCCCGGTCAAAAAGCGCTTGATTTGCCATCGAATTGCCCGCCTCAACCTGATCGTTCATATAGGCGCAGCCATTCGCATTCGCCCATGTACAGGCCGGGATGGGCAGCCATGCAGGCTCCCAGTAAAATACCCCTATTCCGTGTCCCCCGGACACACTCCGGACGGTTTCAAACAAATCACGGAGGAATTGCATCTGACCCGCTTCTGTCGCAGGATATCCGGTATTTTTTTCAAGCTCCTGTGTGAACACGAGCCCCGTACAGCCAAGCGTGTCCGTTGTGTACCCAATGGAGGTTTCGGCGATCATGACATCCTTACCATATTTTTGACTTACCCGATTCATATTGTCAAGAAGAAGGTTGAGTCCTCCGTTCCAGTGTGGATAGTAAGACATACCGATGATGTCATAGTCAATGTCAAACGGCTCAATAGCGTCAAACCACCGTTCATACAGCTCGGCGTCTGTTCCGAAATCCAGATGCAGCACAATTCTTGCTTCAGGACATTCTTCTTTCACTGCGTAAATTCCGGCTTGTAAAAGACCTGCCATTGCCGCCAAGTTTTTGACATGTCCATCCGGCCATAGAAAACCGTTTGTGATCTCGTTCCCGACCTGAACCATTGCAGGAATGATACCGCGGTTTTTCAGATACTTGAGTGTCTCACGGGTATGCAGATATACCGCTGCCTCAAGCTCTTTTCCAGTGAGAGATTTCCACGCCTTTGGCTTGATCTGCTTCGCGGGGTCTGCCCAGAAATCGCTGTACTGAAAGTCCAGAAGCACTTCCATCCCGCTGCTCTTTGCCCGCTGTGCCAGCTCCACTGTAGTCTGCAAATCATTATTTCCGCCGCCATAAGGTGCTCCGGACGCGTCATAGGGATCCGGCCAGATCCTGAGGCGTATCATGTCTGTTCCGCATTTTTTCAGGATGCGGAACAGATCATCCTGTTTTCCATCCAAATAGTAGGATGCACCGTGTGCCTCCAGCGCCTTTGCCATGGATACATCCATACCTTTGACAAAGCCCATAGATCACTCCTTGACCAAAGTGATGTTATCGATCGTACCCCAACCGCCGGGAGCAGTGGTCACACTCACGCCAATGGTAATTTCTCCATTCGCAACATCCAGATTGTCCAGTTCCGCGGCGTACCAATTAACGTAGCCATTCAATTCCGCGTCAGCCTTGTATGTCTTGCCGTTGATTACTGCGTAGAAGAAGACCTCTGCGTTCTCGTCCCCAGCGGCCTCGCCCTGAATATAACCGGTCAGCTTGTAGCTTCCTTTTTCCAGACCGGAAATGGTCTGTTCCGCAGTAAAGTTAACATTGCTGGAGCCTGAATAGAAGTGCAGAGACTGAACACCGTCGCAGCAATCCGTTTCACGGGTATAGATATCCAGTTCCTCAGTGGAATCGTCGATATTGGTAACAGTCCACCCTGTGAAATCCGCATCCTCAAAACTTCCATTCACAACATAGTTTCCATTTTCATCCGGTTCCGCTTTGGGGGCGCTGCCACAGGCAGCAAGAGACAGGATCATGCACAGGATAACCAAAATGGACAACAGCTTCTTTTTCATGACATATTCTCCTTTGTTGATGATAGTTAAACAATTTATCTCATTACAAGTAAATTATTTACTATTCAGAATATATCACTCATAACTCGTCTTGTCAATACAGCCGCGGCAGCCACAATAAAATTCGGCGGTTTACATTATAAGAGAAACTGTAATTTGTGCAAAACAGAAAAGGAGATGCAAAAACGCACCTCCTGCTATCCTGTTATATCAGCAGCTTTTCCGGAACACAGGCGTTCCATTTACGAAAATAGATTTCGTTATTTTTCCTCCGCTCAGGACTCTGTTCCGCAGCAGATCCAATGCGGTTTCGCAAATGATAGGAATGTCAATGTGAATTGTGGTCAGCGGCGGTGACAGATACTTTGCGATATTTACATCGTTAATGCTGAACACCGCCACTTGTTCCGGTACCTGAACGCCTGCCTCATTCAATGCCTGAAGGACGCCTACGGCCAGAGTATCGCTTGCAACACATAACGATGTGGGAATCGTCTCCTTGGTCAGAAGCTCTTTGCCCAAACGATAGCCTTCTTCCACAGTAAATTTGTCGGATATCAGAATATAATCTTCATTCAGGCAATTATAATAGCTGGCGCTTTGCCGGAAGGACCACTCACGGATATCCATAGAGGGCAACCCGGTATCAATGTTTCTGTCCGGGCCGCCAATAAAGCCTATTGTGCGGTGTCCCTTCTCCATAAAGTAGTCTACGATCTGGGTCACAAAAGAATCCATGTTGGGTCTTACCGCATCAAACAGCTTCTCGTCCGGAGAAGTTCCTATAAACACGCCTCTCTTGCATATTCTGTACAGCCTGTTGATTTCCTTCCTGTTCAGCCAACCCACCGCAACAAATGCGTTCAGATCCTTGGGTATGGCGTCCATCCCATCCTTTTTACTGTATACCGTAAGGTGAATATTCATTTTCCGCGCCTGCTTCAGAAGCTCATCCTTAACATTCTGGTAGAAGATATCCTCCAGCTCATCTTCCGCTTCTGTGAAGTACAGAAGCGCGACATTTTCTATTTTGGGAAAAATGATTCTCTTTTTATATCCCACTTTTTCAGCCGCGGCAAAAATTGCCGCCCGCGTTTCCGCACTGACAGAAATCCCTTCGTCATAGTTCAGCACTCTGGATACAGCAGCACTGGATACACCGACAATTTCCGCGATCTCCTTTATAGTAGCCATAAATACCTCCATTTCTGTTAATATATTTACATAAATTATTTACTTTGTCAAATACTTTGTTTTTTCTTTCCTGATTTGGTGGTATACACCAGCTTAGGGTGGCTCTGACGAGCCTCGCAAGCATGGAAACCTAGCCTAAAAAACGCCCGTTTCTGCTATGAAGCTACAGCTCATGCAGAAATGGGTGTTCTTTCATTAGCGAGTCTTAAATCTACCCGCGACTCAAAGTAGCCTGTTTGACCTACAGGATAGTACGCATGGTTCCCAAGCTCTTTTCGGTATTTTCGTTTACAGTAGCCCCGTAAATCAGAAAATATCCGCCACTATTTCAGTAGCCGCACCTTGACGAATCGCATCTACATCCACCATAGATCGAATACGAATACTGTAGTTTCCGGGGAAATAGTCCCGGCACTCCGCAAAGTGGTAGAGCACGGTGCTGTTCTCCAGGAATGCCGCCTGGATCGTGCGGCCTTCATCTATCAAATATGCCGGAATGCAAGGCTGCAGATTTATTTGCACACCGTTTTCTGTGCGCAGAAACGGTTTTTGGCCGAACATCATGATTTGCCATATGCTCATAAACTCCGCCGTAGAACCGCTCAACCGCGCTACATATCCACGTCCGTGAAGCGCCTCCTCCGGATTCAGACTGCTCACCAGGAAGGAGCTGTTTTCCAATGTACTCCTTCCGTAGACAGCCGGATCTAAGAACGGAATCGCAGCCTGCCGCATTGTTTCCGAAAACTGTTCATACAATCCGCCGCGCAGCAGTTCCAACAAATATTTATATTCCATGTGCAGCCAGATGGAACCATTTTCCAGCCATCCCGGTGTAAACGCAGCCGCGCGCCCCAGCTCCAGCTCGGATATATCCAGTGCCTGATTGACGCGGTACATTCCAAGCTTGCCGTCAAACAGCTCGCTCCGGTGTACTGCCTCGAACAGTTTTTCGCGTTTCTGCTCACTTTCACATAGGCGCATATCCCGCACACTGGATTCCAGGAACAACGGCATATCACACTTTTCAAACGAAGGCGTTCCTTGATCCATTTTCACACGGTATCGGCAATAGGTCGGCATCACCCCGTTTTCTCCGCGGCATAGAGCAAGCCGCTGACCAAGGAAATTTGCCCATGTGTCCAGCATTTCAGCCAGCTGTTCCGCCTGGCAATCTGCATAGTCCCATGCTCCCTGCGTATAGACTTCTTCCCGGCAGTGCTCCAGCGCGGATTTGCTGCTGTTCCAAAAATCAACCAGCACCGTATTTCCCGTATACTCCGGAATATCCTCGACGCTCTGCTTTAGGCGCATCAGTAACATGTAATGGGGTCCCGGCAAAGAAACCTTTCCTCCATAGCGCCGAAGAGAAACTTTCAGAAACCGCAAATGCCGCAGCAGCTCCATAGCTTCCGTAACACTGGAACCAAACAGTGCGGGCAATCCGTTCAGCGCGTCATACCAGCCGGGTCTTCCGCCTTCCATTTCAATGCCGCATCCCCAGGCATCCAACGCCGCAAATTTCATTGCGCACATACAGACCAGCTTTTCCAGCAAAGTGGCTTTTACCAGATTCTCGGCCCCATCCCTACACCATTTTTCGCCCGGTGTCTCTTCCAAAAAGTGGTACTGCCGCAGTTCTCCACCCGACACACTATAGCGTTTTTCTCTGGGCAGTATTTGCGCCTGCGGCCGGTACCAGGGCAGTTCCATTTGCATCAGTTCCTGCTCCCGTTCCGGCCAGATACGCAGGAAGTCTTCAATCAGATCCAGGCCATAGCTCCAATGGTCTGTCCAATATCCCTCTCCGAAGTCCGCATCTGCTTTTACCGTTCCTTGCGCTATGCGGGCCATTCCCTCCTGTCTCCCATAGCGCAGCACATACTGCCCCGGTGTCATTGTCTCTCCACTGGCACTCTGTACCAGATCCGGTTTGATGACCAGGGGGTTATATCCGTCCGGCTGGATCAGGGAATAGAAGTCGGCAACATTTTTTCCGCCTACGAAAGGCGCAAACGATACATCACATCGTCTGTTTTGCCACACGTCCCGGAAATTCCCGTTTCCCTGAGAGAGCGGCTCCTGTGTCAGAGAGAAGTAATTGTAATCCCGTTCCAGATCCCCATGCTTACGGCTATACAGGTGAAAGGTATGTCCAGCCAGGCGTACCGGCTTGCCGCCGCGCAGGAAATTATCCAAATACGTCCTCTTGCAGTACTCATCAAATCGGGGATCTGCCGTGTCGCATGCAATTGGCGCACACAGTGTATCCACCATTGTTTCCGCTTCCGCAAGCTTTCTTGCAAACCATTCGGGCGATACCGCCTCTTCCAGCAGTTTCCCGCAGCCGCTGCCGGTTTTTCCGTGCCCCAGCAGTGTATAAACCGTTTTCTTCTCTCCCGGATTCAGTCGGAGCCGCGCACCTGAAAAGAAACACGGGAACAGATTTTGGCAGCGCTGGTGTGCCGAAATCAACTCCGGCAAATCCATCCGCGCAAATCCATGCGGATGGGCAAAGGAAGTATCCTGTCCGAAAACGGCTTCCGGGTCCCACAGGACAGGCAGTCGTTTTCCTTCCTCCACACAAGAAAATCCAAACGCAAAACCGGTGATCGGCTCGACCCGGGCACTATCCTCCAGGCTTGCCCGTACCCTGTATCGGGGGACGCCTGTTTCGCCTCCTACCGTTTCCATCCAGGCCCTTGCGGTCTGGGTCATGCATTTCAAATGCCAGTCTCCGATCCCATGGGGAACAATTGCCGGAAGTCCATCCAGTACCTCCAAATCCAATACGCCGTTGCCAGTATTTTCAATTGTCAGCGTCCTTGCCAGCGCTCCAACGCACGCATTCGGTAAAATAAAATACTGGACCTGGGCACGAACCGGGGCATCCGTTTCCCGGCACTGAAGCGTCAAGCTGTTTGCCCCAAGCAGCATCTGTTTGTCCCGTGCATTCACAAACAACTCCGACACATGCCCATGGTACTTCAAGAAAGTACGGAAGCCCTTCGTCTGGACATCCTGCCACGCTGTGTGCGCCGGCCGAAATTCCATGATCGGGTGATCCTTATCCTGCGTGCCAAAACTCGCAACGCCTTGCCCCCGATTTACGAAAAAGCACCATGCGGGGATACCATTCTCCCCCGCAATTCCTGGTAAAAAATCGGCAAATGCCGGTTGACTGTCATAGTCTTTTATGATATCGATCATTGTACTTTTCTCCCGAGCCAAGCTTCCACAATATGTATTTTCTCTTTGTCCAATGCTCCCATTTCAGAAGGCAGGATACGTCCATCCGCTATTGGCATATTGTCCAGCTCTGCCTTCACAATTGTATATTCGGAAGGCTCCAGGCGTTCCAACAATGTGTATACAATCTTGAATGCCTTTCCGCCAAACTTCAAAATAATGCTGGTTCGATTCCGCACATCAAACTGTTCCGGCAGCAGCTGAGGCCGCAGACACAGCGCTCCATTTTCCCCGCGGACGCCAAACATTTCCTGCACCACGCACAGCATCATCCAGGCTGCGGAGCCCGTCAGATACGGGTACATACCCCGGCCATCCGGGGCAAAGTATTCCGGGATCCCCGGATAGATCCTGCTCTTTTCAGAATCCAGCGCAAGTCTCCAAATTGGCTCTATGGCCGAAAAGCCCTCTCTGGCATACCCCCGGCTGTACAGCGCATATGCAAACATGACACTCATATGGCTGAACACCGCGCCGTTTTCCTTATGCCCGTAGGCAAAGGCCAGCATTCTGCCAATTTGGAAATCTTCTGGATTTAGCCGCGTATTCAGTCTGAATCCGCCTGCCTGCCGCGCATACAGTAGCCGCCTGGCCGCATGATAGATTTGAGGGATCTCCGATTTCGTTGCTACCCCGCCCAGGATTGTAAATACCTGTCCCGTCAGCATCATACGTTCTTGCCCCGGCGTCCCGCATTCCAGTGGAGTACCGTAATTATCATAGTAGCTGTTGAACCATCCGTCCTGCTCCGTCTGAATCCATGCCTTTTCCCGTATGATTGCTTTCAGCGTATCCGCACACAAGTCCAAATGCCGTACAATTTTGTCCAACGGGATCTGAATTCGGTCATCATCAGGAATTTGGATACACTGCGCGCAGAACCGATTCAGCTTCTCCCTACGCGATGCGATGGAAGCCCAATTGTCCTCTTCCCCCAGCAGGATTTCAAAACGCTTTGGCAGGTCAATACTGCTGCATTTTCCGGTCTGCCGTAAAGTTTCCAGCATTTTCGCCAACAGCTCCATACTTCCGGCATAAGCGGATGTAAACGCACCGCTCTCCCCGCGTTGAGGTGCCATATCCAAAGCGTCGTTCCAATCCGCATCCCGAAGCCGAAGCAGGCCATGTTCTCCCGCTTCACAGAATGCGGTCAGCTGTTCCAGCAGCATATGCTCCGCAACGGTCCCTGTGCAGCTCCTGTCTGCCTGGATGGCATTCCTCTGAGTCCCCCGCATTCCGAGACCATCCTGAAAAAACGGTGCCACTCTCAGAAGGATCTCAATATCGCCTGTTTGTTGGATGTATTGCCAGATAGTCAGTACCGGCCAGTAACCGTGATCCATCCAGACTCGCTGAATTCCATTGCGATCCGCCTTGAATTCTCCCGGACGATTTCCAATGATGGTGGCATTCGTCCCGTCCAAACGGACTCCGCCAAAATAGGCGACCAGGTCATCCGCCACTGTCTCAGGCTCGCTCAAAAGCAGTCCCAGAGAATCCTGCCACAAGTCACGCCAGCCTCGTCCGCCCTTTCCGTAATCGTGATGAGGCAGGAACGAGCAGCCATAAATTCTACGCAGCGTTGGCTGAATTCCGATCCAGCGCAGAATATTGTCAAAGTCTGAATCACCCGTATGGGTGCGGATTGGATTCACCTGATCCCACCAAAGCTTTGTCTCTTCCAAGGAGGTCTGGATTCTGTGCGCGGAAAGCCAAACGGCGGCAATTTGCTCCGCAGCTGCCTTATCTTCCGCTGTACCCACAAGAATATCGTATTCCCGCTTTTCTCCCGGGCGTAACCCCGTCTCCGGGAAACGCAGCGCACCAATTGTTTCTTTCCCTGCCGTTTCACCACCAAGGGAATCACCTGGCAGCTCTTTGGCAACCCACTCCGGCATGATCAGGCTTCCTTCGCCTGTGTAACGATCCAGGTCCGCACAGACTGCCTCCGCAGATTTCCCGTCTTCCATTATGCCAAATACAAAATAGCTTCGCTGATTGGGTGTGTGCCCACGCTCATCGAAGGAATAGGTCGGTGTGAGGATTACGCCTTCCTTCCGGCTTTCCGCTCGATTCAGCAGAGAGGTCACATGGCGGTGATCCCTCAGATTATCCGCACTGCGCCCATAGAGTGGGATTGCAGCTGTCGGTGTCAGGCGGAGGGTTTCTTCGCCGCAATTCTCCAATATTACCTGCATGATCTCCACCGTTCCGTTTGCGCTGGGGACCCAGCTGGTCACAGCTGCCCGCAATTGACGCGTCCGGTTTTCCCGCACAGTCCTATGCCACAGCAGTCCTGCTTCCACTATGCACTTCTCTTCCGCGGGCGTAAATTCCTCCGCGATCTGCGCGGCACTCATTCCTGCTGCCGACCACAATTCGCCGTTTTCAAATCTGCACCAAAAATTTCTCCCCGCCATGCCGGAACGCAGATCCTCTTCACTGGCCGGCGGAAGCACAAAACTGTTTTGCTCCCGCTTCAAGTCACCCTTTAATTCCGGCGTTATGCTTGCCATAACGCCGTTTTCTGCGGCAAGGGGGAAATAATTCAGCCTGTTTTTCTCCCCATGCTCTATCCGAAAGGACCCCATATCGTCCAGAAATCCGCTTTCCATTCCATACACCCCTTACTGGCTACTGTTTTTCATCTTCTCTGTGGATCCTGTATTTCTTTTGCTGGTATTCCACAGGTGTTGTACCTACCGCGTCCTTGAACGCCCGATAAAAGCTCTTATAGTTTTCATATCCAACCTGTGCGGCCACCTCGGCAATGGAAATGTCCGGTTGACGAAGCAGCTCTTTGGCCTTCTCCATCCGCGTATTCCGCAAATACTCAGAGAACGTTTTTCCTGTGTATTTGCTGAACATGGTAGAGAAATATGCATAATTCAGGGAAACCTCATTGGAAACCATTGCCAATGTAATAGGCTTCGGATAGTTTCTCCGGATATATTGAATTGCCAGCTCCATGACATATGTATCATTTCGGCTCTGCATATAGGTGTGTGCCAATTGATTCAGGGACAATAAACGCTCATTTACATTTACGAGATATTCCCGCATGGTTGCGAATGTAAGCGGTGACTTTACCCGTTCCAAGTCCACTGCTTCGCCGCCCGGAATGGAGAGCGCCGTCTGGCGCATTGCCCTATAGACGGTGTCGCAGAGCGCAAGCGTATAGCCAATACTGTATTGTACCAGCTTCTGACGGTCAAACAGCTCCGACAGCCGCTTTGTCAGCGCCTCATCCGCCGCTGTTCCCGTCAGCTCCGTCATCTGTTCGATCTTCCGGTGCGGAACCGTAAAATCGGTTCGCATTCCCGCAATATCTTCCTGGCAGAGTACGCTCTTCCCGGGGTAAAGCAGCCTGTGAACATAGATATTCCGCACCTGCTGATACGCCGTTTTGAACGCATCCGCTTCTCTGCCCACCATTGTATACGCAATACATATTCCGTGAAAATCCTGCTCCAAATACAGATAATACTTCCGAATATCCACAGGATACGGTGCCAAAACGATTATTTCTGACCTGTCCTCCATACAAAGGAATGGTCTTCCCAGCCTATTGCACAGAAGCGACGCATTCCGATTTTGCTCTTCCCCAATATATCCGGTTCCCGGGAAGCCAATCAACATCAGCGCACACGCCCCGGACAGGAACGGATACGTTCGCTTCATCTGCTCCAATATTCCCGCGTTTGACGATTCTCCCCGCAAGTAATTCACAAACAGAGAGTACGAGGTATTCACAATGGTCGCCCGCCTTGCGTTGGCAGACTGCCAGGCCTTCTCCACAACCCGGTACAGCTCCTGCTTATCCACCGGCTTCAAAAGGTAGGCGCTTGCGCCGTATTCTATCGCCTGCTGGGCATACTTGAAGTCGTCATATCCAGAGATTACGACAATGGATGTATTGGCCCACTGTAACCGGCATTGCCTCATCAATTCGATTCCATCCACATCAGGCATCCGGATATCCGTGATCAGAAGGTCCACAGGATGCTCCCGCATAAGACTCAGCGCCTCCGCACCGTTGCATGCCGTTCGGATCTCCGGGCATATTGCCGGATTCGGCAGCTGAAGCAGCATACTCTTCAGTCCTTCCCGAATCAGCTCCGTATCATCCGCAAGCAAAATTTTCATGCTACCATCCTCCCAGAGCATCCTGCCGTGCCGGTATCCGAACTTCGACGCTCGTTCCCAGGCCTTCACAGCTGATAAACCGCAGCCCACAGGCTTCGCCGTACATCAGCTGGATTCGCTGATGCACATTCACAACCCCAATGCCGTTCTTTCCGGAGCGGATATTCCCAGTCCCGCTTCCATTCAGAGCACACTGAATCTCATGAAGCCGCTCCGGGGCAATTCCGATACCGTTGTCCGTAACGGACAAAATCAGTAGGCCATCCTCCTGGCGGCATTTCAATGTGATGACAATACGCCTGCTGTCCGCCGGCATTCCATGAACGATTGCATTTTCCACCAGTGGCTGGATACTCAGTTTGGGAATTTCTGTATACAAAACTTCCCGCGGAAGCGTAGATTCCAGGCAGATTTCTGTGCCATTTGACGCGGACATGAAGAAGATGTAGCGATCAATACAGTCCAGCTCTTCGGAAAGCGTGACGGTTTTTGTTTTCCACTTCATATGATACCGCATCAGGCTCCCCAGAGAAAAAACGGTTTCCGCAACCTCCGTATCCCCATGTACTTCTGACAGCATACGGATGCTCTCCAGTGCGTTATATAAGAAATGGCTGTTGATCTGGCTCTGCAATGCGTCCAACTCCGCCTGCTTCACCGCGAGTCCGCGCTGAATATTCTCATCCACCAGCTGCTGCATTCGGTCCAGCATACCGTTAAAGCTTTTGCTGAGCGTATCCAGTTCATCCCCGCCGTTTTCTCTTTCGGGAATCCGAATATCCAAATTGCCGGACTGCACCGCCAGCATTTTCTTCTCCAATAGCGCAAGCCGTTTCAGCATCGACTGGCAGACGTATTGAACCAGGACCCAAATCACGCACATTCCCAGCAGCATAACCGCCAGCACGCTTGCCCCCATCTGATATACGGGCTGCAGCAAATCCGCCTGATCCTCATAAACAACTGCCCACGCGTTCAGCAGCTCCAACCAGCTGTAACGTACCAGGTAGCTTCTTCCGTCCTTTTCCAATACGGCCTGATAGGTTGATCTGGAGGGCATATCCGGTATTCCCGAATATGGTGACATGGAACGCTGGGTCGGATGCCTTTTTCGCACCAGCAGTACTTGGGATGGTTGATGCGGCCGAAGCCCGCCTCATCCTGGAACATAAGGCGCACTTTTCCACAGCCCCTGTGGAGATTTTTCAGTTCACCGATGGTGGTTTTAATTTTTTTGAGGTCTCAATGACCTCCTCGCTTGCCTTTTTAGGGTGCCTACTGCGGGGCATGACCTTTCTCCAGCCAGTCAGCAATAACAGAATTAATATGATTATCTTCACTATTAAACCTATATCCAACAACCACTAAACAATCACGTATAATTAAAACCATCTCGAAAGGGTAATCTCATTGTCTGGACACCGGCATACAAGACGGCTGGGAGGAGTACGAATCTCGGGCGCTTGTAGAATTGGTGGACCGGTCGAAACTCGCAGAACCGGTCGTTCTCATAGCAGACCGCGGCTATGAGGCGTACAACAACATGGCGCACATAGAGCAGAAAGGTTGGAAATATCTAATCCGCGTAAAAGACAGGCAGGGCATACTTTCAGGGCTTAGGCTGCCTGATGCGCTGGAATTTGCCGCGGTTTTCAGTACCGGATGATTTGAGGTTGTTTATATTCATTTTCCGCGGAGGAAACTCCGTGCTTTTGCTGCGCCCTTTTTCTGATGTATGTGTTTACGAAACCGCCTCCGAGATTCTCTCCCGGGGGCGGCTACGTTGGGGGCGATCATAATGAGATTTAGACATTGCCGGTGGTTTTCTTTATACAACAATACGGTTCAAGACACGGCTGGCTGCCGTGCATTGAACCGTAAATACATTGTAATAGACTAACTATTAAAAGTCAAGCCCAAAATGCGGAGGAGTGGTGAAAAACGTAGACGGCTCAAAAAGGGCATAGCAAAGCAGGCATCTTGTCGGACGCCTAACTGAGCATATAGAAGAATGGATTTACGCAGCGTTACGATATGACTGCTGGGACTTCTCCAAAGCGCAGATTAACCGAACCAACTTCTTTGCCGCGTGAGAGAGTGCAACATTGTAGTGCTTTCCCTCGCCCCGCTTCTTAGCGAGGTAAGCAGCAAAGGCCGGGTCCCAAAGACAAACATATTTGGTAGCGTTGTAAAGTGCATAGCGCAGGTAGCGAGAGCCTCGTTTCTCCATGTGTGAGTAGGGTCCAGACAATGAAAGCTGCCCAGACTGGTAAGTTGATGGCGACATCCCGGCGTATGCGAGGATCTTATCCGGTGAGTTGAAGCGAGAGAAGTCACCGATCTCGGCAAGGATCATAGCACCCATACGAACGCCAATGCCCGGAATCGTTGTAATGGGGGACTGCATTTCGTCCATCATGGACTGGATAGCAGTCTCAATATCCTCAATCTCGGCATCGAGTTCGCGGATCAGGCGGATCGTATGCTGCAATTCCAGAGACTTGGCCGGCATGACAGAGCCGACAGAACATCTGGCAGCATCCCGAAGTGTTACCGCCATGTCTCGCCCGTAGCGGCCTTTGGAGGCATCGCTCAGAATTGCTTTTAGATGCGTCAAGTGCGCTCCGGCGACCTGCTTGGCGCCGGGAAACTCGATGAGAAGTGCGTAAACAGAGGCCAAATGTAGAGAGGGCACCAGCTTTTCCAGCTCTGGGAACAGAATCGTGACCAGACGGGAAACCGACTGCTTCAGCTTCGCTCGCTCACGAACTTTGTCAAATCGGTATCTTGTGAGTGATTTTAGTTCCTCATTGTGGTATGCTGTGTCTGTGTAGGGCTTGAGGTCCACATCAGACATGAGCATAGCTGCAATGGTTCGCGCATCGACACGGTCAGTCTTGGTTTTACGAAGGCTCAGGCTTTTTCGGTAGAGGTTGGTGTGCAGCGGATTGATGACGTAGGTGTCCAGGCCTTTGTCAAGCAGAAATCCAAGAATGTTGTAGCTGTAGTGTCCGGTAGCCTCAAGCCCTACTTTTATTTTGTCCTCCGGGCGAGCACAGCGGCGAATCGTTTGCAGCAGCATGTCAAAGCCCTCTGCATTGTTTTGGATGGTGAATACATCTGCCAGAACTTCGCCTTCCGAGCTGAGGATGAAGCAGTCGTGCTTGTCCTTGGCAACGTCAATTCCCACACAAATCACGATGAATACCTCCGGTGTGTTTGTTTGATGCTGGGTCCACAGGACACTTTACTCTTGTAACCTTGTTCCACATAAACCGTCTGGCGGTATCTAACTGATTAACAATACTGTAAAGGGCTGTGGTTGGAGCCTTTTACGAACCGTCTTGCGGTAGGAGGAAGTAACCAATCCACAGCATCCCTTACAGTGTAGCACAAGCCTTTGAAGATGGGCTATAAACTACTACTTTATAATACAAGGAGGAGGGTGCAATATCAAGAGAGTATAAAATAGCTGTAAATACTCAAGAACAGCAAACGCGAATAATTGCACTTTTTTATTATATATCAGGATATAATTATTCTGGATTGTATAATGAAATCTGATAATACAAATGAAAATAAATGAATTTTCCGAAAAAATGATGAAACTCGAAATAATATTATGCTATAAAATATAATAATATCTTCTTGAAAAAGGGTACGGCGTGGTTTAACATAATAATGAAAATGCTCAATATTTAATGAAATATGGGAGAAAAATTTGTGCATTTTTGAAATTTTTAAATAATGGATGGAGGAACTGGAAATGAAAAAGGCTTTATGTTTGCTGCTTGCAATGCTCATGATTTTAGCAATTTGTGCGTGTGCAGCAAAAGAACCAGCGACTGCTGCGCCAAACAGTGAGAACAGTCAATCTACAACAAAGGAAAATGCTGATAGCACCGATCTGCCGGACGAGTCCCAAGAAAACGCAGTGACCGTGGCAGACCCTTTTGGAAAATACGAACCAAGCATTGATATTACCACTATGATGTTGGAGGATAATATCCGCAATGTGCCGGAAAACATGACGATGGACAGCAATCCGTGGATTGACCTGTTCAAGGAGTATGGCATCAATGTGTCTTATAAAATCTCCGGCTCTGCATCAGATCTTGATACCAAGCTCAATATGGCGATTGCAACCGAGGATTTGCCTGACATTATGCAGGTTACTGCATCGCAGTTTCAAGAACTGAGTGAAGCGGGATATCTTGCGGATCTGACAGAGGTTTTCGAAACCTATGCGTCTCCGGAAACCAAGGCTATGTATATGCAAGACGGCGGCATTATGATGCAAAATGGCTACGTTGATGGAAAACTGGTTGGTCTTGCTTTGCCGCAGGGTTATCAGGACTTTATTCCGATTGTCTCTATTCGTTCTGACTGGCTTGAAGAATGCGGCCTTGATGCACCGAAAACCATGGACGAACTGTGGAACATTGCAAAGACATTCAAGGAAAAAAATGTTGGCGGTAATTGTTCCATTGGTATCGGCATGACAAAGAATGTCCTTGATTTGCTGACGCCGACGATTGGCTTGTTGAATGGCTATCATGCGTATTATAACGTGTGGATTGAGCAGGACGGTGAGCTTGTCAACTCAACCATCCAACCGGAAATGAAAGAGGCACTTGCTGCCCTGCACGATAAATATGAAGAAGGTCTAATCGACCCTGAGTTTGGCACAAAGGAAAATGCACAGCTTATGGAGGATGTTATGGCCGGTCGGTGCGGCATTGTTGTTTCCCACTACTGTGCGCCGTTCGATCTTTTGAATGCTGTGGCAGATGGGCAGAAATGGGAATTCTTCTCTGTTCCTTCTGCTGATGATGATCCGGTTCTTGCTCAGTTTAGCTTGGCCTTTAGCGGTGCGCTGTGCGTCTCTGCTGCTTGCGAGCATCCGGAAGCCATGATTGAGATGCTGAATATCTTCACAAAGTATGTTGCAGAAGATCCTCAGACCTACAATGACAATGCAGTTCGCAACTTTGCATATCCGACGATCACATCCGCAATCAGCGGAAACAACGATATTCACAAAGAATATCTTGAATTCCTCGAGACTGGCGTAACACCGGTTACGACAACACAGGGTTATGAAAGTACCGTCGAAGCGGCTGAGAAGTATCGTCTGAATCAGGATATTGATGGCTATACCATGTGGGGCGTATTCGGGCCGGAGGGAACGGAAGTCCAGGTTTCCAAGGCAATTGAAAACAATGCCTATATGATTGATGCGTTCACTGGCGCGCCGACAGCTAGCATGATCGAGTACAGTTCTGTCCTGAAAACCTTGACAGAACAGATCGTAACAGATATCATTTGCGGCGTGAAGTCTGTCGATGCATTTGATGCATTTGTTGAGAGCTGGAAGCTGAACGGCGGCGATGCTATTGCTGCGGAAGTAAACGCATGGTATCAGGCAAAGACTTCAAATTGATGGATAAGCGGAATTAAAAACCATACAGGGGTGCTACATCATGCAGCACCCCTGTAGCGTTCAGGGCGTAAAAGACGGGTGAGAATATGAATATGAAATTGCAAAAATCAAAAAAGGATCCATCATGCAAACGTTTGCGCAGAAAAGAGGAGATGCCGCTGCATCTTATGCTGCTGCCCGGATTGATTGTTGTGTTGATTTACAACTACGGGCCGATGGGTGGACTGATTATGGCCTTTGAAAATTACAAGCCAACGAAAGGCCTTTGGGCATCTGCGTGGGTTGGGCTTGGAAATTTCAAGCGGTTGTTTGCCTATCCGGATATTGAAAATGTTTTTTACAACACGATCTATATCGCAGTATTTAAACTGCTGCTAGGAATTCTCGTTCCGGTTATTTTTGCCCTACTTTTAAATGAAATAAAGAACAGACTGTTTTCAGGGTATGTACAGACTGTGACCTGTTTGCCGTATTTTCTGTCATGGGTCATCCTCGGCGGAATTTTTACGAGCATTCTTTCTCCGTCAAATGGCATCATAAATGAAGTCATCCGATTTTTTGGCGGAGATCCAGTCTATTTTCTCGGAAGCAATGACACGTTCCCATGGACATTGATCATTACCGACACCTGGAAGAATTTTGGATACAGTTCGATTGTATATCTTGCGGCCATGAGCAGCATTGATCCGGCTTTGTATGAAGCGGCTGAGATGGATGGCGCAGGAAAGATCAAAAAAATTCTCCATGTCACATTGCCAGGTATTTTGCCCATGATTTTTGTCATGAGCGTTCTATCACTGGGCAATGTATTGAACGCAGGTTTCGATCAGGTATTTAATCTCTATAGTCCGCAGGTTTATCAGTCCGGTGATATCATCGACACGTTTATTTATCGGTTGGGAATTGAAGATGCGCAGTACAGTATGTCTGCGGCAGTCGGACTGTTAAAATCCGTGATTTCATTGATCCTAATATCCATTGGCTATAAACTGGCTGAGAAATATGGAGATTACAAAGTATTTTAAGGAGCGGACAAATGAAAATGAAGCAAAAAAAGCAGGTTGATCTTTTTTCCGTGATCAATGTTGTTATCCTGACAGGTTTGTCACTCCTTTGCCTGATGCCGATCATCAATGTGCTGGCGATTTCGTTTTCTGAGCGTGCTGCTGTAGAGGCAGGGAAAGTTGTCTTCTGGCCGGTCGATTTTACAACGGCCGCATACGAATATGTTCTCAAAGACCGCGGATTTCTGGATTCCCTGATGGTCAGTATTGCGCGTGTCATCGTAGGGCCTGTGTTAAATTTGGTTTTGTGTATTCTTTGCGCGTATCCGCTGTCCAAATCTGATGCAAGGTTCCGGGCAAGAAAGGTTTACGTTTGGATTTTTCTGTTTGCGACGCTGTTCAACGGTGGCCTGATCCCAACCTACATGGTTGTTAAGAAAACCGGACTGATCAATTCTTTCTGGTCCCTGATTATTCCGGGCGCAGTTCCGGTAACGTATGTGATCATGATGATGAATTTCTTTCGCAGTCTGCCGAAAGAGCTTGAAGAGGCTGCTTTGATCGATGGCGCAAACCAGTGGCAGATTTGCTGGCGTGTGATCGTTCCTCTGTCGAAGGCATCTATTGCAACAATCACCCTGTTCTGCATTGTCAGCCATTGGAATGCATGGTTTGATGGTATGCTTTATTTTAATACTAGCGATGGACAGCCACTTGGCACATTTCTTCATAATATGGTTGTCAATTCCGGGCTGGATGTCATGAAGAGCACCACGGACGTAGAGACGCTTGCGCAACTGATGAAAGTTTCCAGTCAGACAACAAAAGCAGCACAGATATTCCTCGCTATGCTGCCGATTTTGATTATCTACCCATTTATGCGCAAGTATTTCACAAAGGGCATTGTCATGGGCAGTGTAAAAGGATAAGACGGTAGAAAACCGGAGGTGGGAAATAAATATGGATACACAGTACAAGTCGATTGAATATCAGTTCCGGGATCAGCGGCTGTATGAGGACTATTATGCACTCTACTCGATCGGGTGGGAATATTGGGCGTCGCCGGAGGTCTATTACAGGGACTGTAGAAACTCTGCTGATAAGCAGTGTGTATTCCAATATACCGTTTCCGGGGAAGGAACTCTGGTGTGTGACCGAAGCACTTATCAGCTCAGACCAGGACAGGCATTTCTGATCGAAAAGCCCGGACAGTACCAGTATTATCGATCACCTAATGCAGACCATTGGGAGCTTCGCTTTATTTCATTTAATCTTGCATGTCTGAAAATATGGGGAGATCTGACAGAACGCTTTGGCCGCGTATTTGAGATTTCGGAAGAATCCGGTGTAATGCGCTGCTGGCATCAGATTTATCAGACTGCACTGAATAATGAAATGGGAAGCTTTTATTCAGCTTCCGGTTTTGCTTATCAGTTCATGATGCAGCTTTATAACACGTTGATTGAAAGCTGCCGTACGCAGAATATGTCTGACGTTGTACAGCGATGCATGGCCTTGATTCAGACAGAATACAAAAATAATCTGGATCTGACGTATTTGTCAAAGGCGTGCAATGTCTCTGTTCCGTACTTGTCCAAAAGATTTAATGAAGCGCTACACATTTCCCCAATTCAGTATTTAAACAGATATCGCATAGAGGTCGCAAGCTCTTTGCTGCTGCGGAGTCATGGCAGAATTGAAGAAGTCGCACACGAAGTCGGTTTTTCAGATTCAAATTATTTTTCACGCGTGTTCAAGAAGGTCATCGGCTTTTCTCCGCGTGAATACCGGCAGCAGGAAGTTAGACGTAAAGTAGAGGATCACACCATACAGATGCAGGTTTCCCCTGGGGGAATCATAGGCTGAGAGGTCTGCGGAGGAGAAAATGAGAGATTATATAATTTCATCTGTGCAGGAAACAAACTTGACAAACAAAAACGGCGTTTATCAGGATAGCTTGATTGCATATGATCGGGATGCGTCGGGGCGTATTTGGGCAATCCTTGGACACACAAACCTAGGCGGAATCAGCGTTTGGAGCGGCGAGAGCCTATGCAGATTGCAAAAGAAGTATCCGGCAGAATTTTTGTTTTCTTTGGGGGAAGCAGGCGCTGCATTCAATGCCAGTACATATCCGGACGGCCCGTTGTCCCGTGGGCAGATCTGGCCATGCGGGCTGTGGATCCATCCGGATACAAACCGCTTCTATTGCTTTATTCATAATGAGACGGGCTGGGGAGCTGGCACATCATCCTATACTGCCACTGGATTTGCTGAGGGTGAACCGGATTTCCGGCACATTGGGATGATGTACTCTGATGATAATGGAAAGACATGGATATTTTCGGGATGGATTCTGACTGCGCAGGAGCCGTGCTGGACGGAGCAATTCAGAGCCGGTATGAATACACCTGGGCAGATGGGGGGCGAGCTGTGCCTGGGGTGCGGAGATTTTTCTATTTACGCCGAAAGGCAGAGCAGGCAGTTGTATCTGTTTTATACAAAGCACACAATCCGAGCGGAGTCCTCCAATGTGGTAGCGGATCAGATTTATCTGGCGCGTTGTGCATTCGATGAACTGGAAAGTTTATCAGCATGGCGAAAATATACAGGAAGCGGGTTTACGGAGCCGGGCAACTGCGGACGTGATACCGCCATTGTTGGCGGTGGAGCGATTGCGTCTGTCTGCCGGGATGAGACGGGAAAACGATACATCATGTCGACCTATAATCGTGAAGCTTGGCAAAATGGTGTTTGTACATGTCAGATCAGCTTCAGCGATGACCTTCTTCACTGGACACCACCGGAACGGATATCTGCAGAACGCGCTGACTTATCGAATCCTTATCTGACAATTTGCCCTGAACACAATGCATTCAGAGTTTTTATGAGTTCAAACGGAACGGGAATCCGCTCATTTACACTGAAAATCTACGATCTATGAAAGGAGTTCTGTATGAACAGACATTTCTCGCTGTATTTTAAAATTATTGCATTGATTTGCTTATGTGCTCTGCTTGGAACTCTTTCTGTTGCAGTAGAGGAAAGAACGACGGTTAACAATGAGATACATTTTCGATTGGGAGCTGAAAGAACATCCGAGCCGTTTAATTTTTTTCAAGATGGCACATTTGCCGTTTTGCACCAAGACAATAAAATCTATGTTCTACCTCCAGTGAATAATGTAGATACTTGCGATCAGTTCGTGTGGTCTGGGTCAGACATAGAGAATATATACCCGACAGTTGCAATGAATGGTTTGACTGCAAATTCTCATTATGATCGGGGCAGGATTTACGATGCATACGGATGGTGGCCGTTTACGTTGTGGTCGGATAATAATGGTAAATGGTATAGCTATATGCATACGGAAGATGCTGTGCAGGTAACAACAGGACAAACAGGGCATGGCAGTGACCTGCGCACGATTGCATTATGGACATCAACGGATAATGGTGCAAATTGGACATACGAAGGTGTTGCGTTATCAATTGATTCGGATTATGCAGTGCCCGGAAATCTTCAAGTATCATGGCCAAGAAATGGAGGAACAGGAGATCACAAATTAATTGCAAGTCCAGATGGGCAGTATCTTTATATTTTGTATACAGTATTTTCCTATGAAGACCCTGCAACGACGAACGACTATTGCCATGGTAATCTGGCTATTGCTAGAGCGGAACTGGACGAAGAGGGGAGGCCGGGACCATTTTATAAATATTATAATGGACAGTTTTCGGAGTCCGGCGTTGGAGGCCACGAGACTTGGATTATGTCTAAAACTGAGGGGCCGTATTACACAGATAATAGTCAAAGAACGGTCATGTGGAATACATATCTTAATAGATACGTAATGATTTCGGCGGATAGAATTCATCATTTAAATATTAGCTATAGCGAGGATTTAATTCATTGGACACAGCCTGAGATTTTTTTACAAGAAGAAAGCGGTGTTCCCATTTTATATGCAAATCTGATCTCCTTTGACTCTAATGATATGGTTGGTGGCAAAAGTGTATGGGTCTATTATGTAACAGAAAACTATGAAGTTAGGAGACGGGTGTTGTCTTTTGACAAAGGAGAGAATCTCGCATATCAAAAATCTGCCGTTGCATCGCATGAAATTGAAGCACTTCCAGCTGCAACAGTAACGGATAATAATATTATCTCTGGATATCAAGGGCCAAAAGGAACTTCCTCCTATACGAATACATGGATTTATATTGACCTTGGTGCAGAAAAAGCCTTTAATACGATATGGCTGACACCATCCATGAATGGTAAGGGATTCCCTGTTTCCTTTTCATTTGAAGGCTCTCTCGATGCGAACTCATGGAGTACGATTGCACAATATGAAAACTATGCCCGCCCACAATATGAAGAAACACAGGTCTTCCATGTCGGAAATCAACAGTATAGGTTTGTACGGTTATCCGTTTCTGAATGCTCTGAAATAGGAAGTGAAGTGGCCCCATTTGCTGTACAGCTAAATGAATTTAAGGTGTTTAATTATCAAAATACCACAGATGAGTTTCCAAGTTATTCAGCTGTGGCGCACACCTACCGTGCGTCGACCGATTTTGCCTCGACACAAGGCAACGAACACTGGAGTTATATGCGGCAAGGAGATCTTAACATTGGGCAATCCTATTTCTGGAGTCCGCTGTCATATAACACACAAATGAATGCGTGGGGAAAGAGCGGCTTATATAACTATGTAGGGAATAATTGGATGCACCCCGATGAAAACTTCCAGACGGCGAGAATTTGGAAGGTACCTGCAGATGGGATAATTCATATTACTGGAAGAATAAGCAAAAAGGATACAGCTGGCGGAAATGGTGTACGTGCGAAGATATTGAGAGATCGTGAGCAAATTTGGCCACTAGATTCTGAATGGATGACAATTAGCTACAATGATGCAGTTGGAGTAAATGTTGATTGCGGAATTGCAGTTAATGCAAACGAGAAAATCTTTTTTGTGTTGGATTCGAATGGGTCTTCGGCATATGATTCAACGTATTGGGATCCGCAGATTGAATACTCGCCATTGACACGAATGCTTGATTCTAGGAATGAGTATTCTTCGACTTCTGGAGAATGGGGATATCTCTCTGAATCTAATGGTGCTTACTCTGCGATGGAGTGGAATTCTGCTGAAAAACAATGGAAGGTAAATGGTTCATATTGCTCTATTGGAGCACTTCATATGCATCCAGATGCGAATTTGAATGCGGTACGGAGTTGGCGTTGCGAAGAAGCAGGAAATATTGTTATTTCAAATGAGGTAAAAAAGCTTGATATCACGGGAGGCGATGGGGTTCGGTTGAAAATCCTTAAAAATGGAACGCAAATATGGCCGGAAAGTGGATGGGGAATGTTGGACTTTGACGATGCGCAGGGCATTAAATTCAGCGTAGCGACTTCTGTAAATACGGGTGATACCATCTGTTTTGTTTTAAACCAGAATCAGTCTTCTAGCTATGATACAACGTATTGGTTGAGCAATATAAAAATTGCAAGTTGACTGTGGTTTCTATCTGCATGAGTTAGTATTCAGAGAGGATTGACAATGAAGACATTTGACTTTCAACGAGCAGTTCCAATATGGGCCAAAGAACGCGAAAGAGAAATGAATTGCGAATTGGCATTCCGAGCCGCGATTAGCGGCGCGGAGGCTGTTTTGCGGCTCACGGCATCCAGCATCTATCGCGTCTGGATGAACGGAGAATTTGTGGCGGCTGGCCCGGCACGTGCTGCGCATGGATTTTATCGTGTCGATGAGATCTCGCTTACGCCATATCTGAAGCTAAAACGCAATACGCTCGTGGTCGAGGTAGTAGCGTTCAACGTCAACAGCTATGACACGCTGGATCAGCCTGGGTTTCTTACTGCGGAGGTGATTCAAAATGACAAAGTAACTGCTGCCACAGGCGATGCCTCCTTTGCTGTGTTTGATCTGCATGAGCGTATTCAGCGTATTCAACGCTACAGCTTCCAGCGTGCCTTTGGAGAAGCGTATCGGCTTGCTGCAGAAAAGCGTGGATTTTATCTGGGAAGCATGGATGCAAAACGCTTGGAAGCTGCAATTCAGCCGGATAAGCGCTATCTCGTGCGTGAATTGAAGATGCCGGACTTTGAACGGCTTCCGGCCGAGGAAGTGATTCGGATGGGGCGTGTGCGGTTTGACATTCCGTGCGCAGTGCCAATCCGGGATCGCGCGTATACCAATATCGGGCCAAAGCTCAAAGGCTACCGGATGGAGGAACTGGAGGAGCATCTTTCTGACGAAACGCAGACGTTTGTATGGGAGGAAGGAATGGAAAGGCCCGCAACCCCCGCATGTGTTTCCCTGCAAAACGGATATGCGCTCTATCGATTTGCCTATAACGCGACCGGCTTTATACGGCTGCATGTTCAGTGCGAGCAGGCGTGTGTTGTCTATCTGCTGTTTGATGAAATTCTGACAGACGGCGACGTTGATTTCCTGCGTCTGACAAACTGCAACTGCTTTAAGTACTATTTGGGTGTCGGCGAACATTCGATTATGAGCTTCGCACCGTACACCATGATGTACCTCAAGGCCGTGGTCAAAGGCGCATGCACAATTTCAGATGTCAGTATCATCGAATATCAGCACCCGGAACCTGCTGTGCAGATCAGGATTCCCGACAATCAGGCCCTTTGCCTGATTCGCGATTCTGCAGTCCGGACGTTCAGACAGAACGCATTGGATGTGTTTATGGACTGCCCTTCCCGGGAACGTGCCGGCTGGCTGTGTGACAGCTTTTTTACTGCAAGAGTCGAATATGTCCTCACCGGAACGTGTACGGTTGAGAAAGTATTTTTGGAGAATTTTCTGCTTGCGGATCAGTTCGAACATCTGCCGGAGGGAATGCTGCCCATGTGTTATCCGGCTGACCATTATGACGGTGTCTTTATTCCAAACTGGGCCATGTGGTTTGTGCTGGAACTGGAAGAATATTTGGTGCGTAGCGGTGACACGGAGCTGATTATCCGGGCGAAAAAGCGGGTATTCGATCTGCTTCGTTATCTCGAAACGTTTGAGAATGCAGACGGTCTCTTGGAGCGGCTGCCGAGCTGGGTATTTGTGGAGTGGTCTGCTGCAAACGACTGGGTACAGGATGTGAATTTCCCGAGCAATATGCTCTATGCACGAATGCTGCAGGCGGTGGCCAGACTGTATCAGGAACCCGGTCTGCTGAAAAAAAGCAGCAGTCTCAGGGAAGTTATCCGCAAGCGTTCTTATAACGGCCATTTCTTCACGGATCATGAAGTGATTGAAAATGGGCAGTATCAGAATCCGGGGCATCAGTCTGAGGTATGTCAATACTATGCGTTTTTTACGGGGATTGCGGATCGTCAGACGGATCCGGAGCTGTGGGAAACGCTTGTAAAAGCGTTTGGCCCCGGACGAGCAGCGGAGTGCTATCCGCAGGTCACTCCGGCCAACGCATTTATCGGAGATTATCTCCGGTTGGAACTGCTGTTCCTGGACGGACGGGTCGATACATTGTTGAAAGACTTACAGATGTATTTTCAGCCGATGGCAGAGAAAACCGGAACGCTATGGGAACATAATTTGCCGAGCGCCAGTTGCTGCCATGGTTTTGCATCGCATGTTCTTTACTGGCTGGCAAAGATATATGGAACGGAGAACGACATACATGCAAATGCTTGATTTGAAGCATATTACTTTGACGGGAGAACTGGCGTTTCGCCTCGGTCGGAATTTTTCACGATTGGAAGACCCTATGTACCGCGCACCGGAGATTTTTCAGGCGGATCAACAGGGATGGCCAGGCGATTGGGAAGGCCGGACGATGCTGGCGCTTTGCCTGCATGAGCAGCTTTCTGGCAGAAAAGCGGCTTTCTTGGATGATGTTCTGGAAGCACTGGAGGCGCGGTGGAATGAAAAAGGATACTTGGGTGAAATCTATCCGTATGGTGTCATAAATGAACAACAACTTGCCGGGCATAACTGGCTTCTGCGCAGTTTCATGGAACTCTATTGTGAACGGCAAGACGAGCGCGATGCAAAAAGGGCGGCACGCATTGTGGAGAATCTTTATCTTCCGCTGCTGGGGCACTTTTTGTCTTATCCTTCCGATCCGGAAAAACGGGTATTGAAAGGAGACGCCGCAGGTCATATTGCCGGAAATACCCTCGACGGCTGGATGCTTTCGACGGACATTGGCTGCGCATTTATTTCGCTGGATGCGTTGACACAGTACTATAGTTTGTTTGGCGGAGAGCAAATTCGTGCGCTCATTTGCGAGATGATCGAATCATTCAAAAATATCGATGTAGAAAACTGTTCCTTGCAGACCCATGCAACGCTTTCCGCCTTGCGCGGGGTTCTACGCTTCTGCGAGACGGAGCCTAACGCGAAACTGCAAACTTTTGCCGAGAAACTCTTTGATCACTATATCAGGCACGGAATGACCGCAAACTATGCAAATTATAACTGGTTCGGACGGCCCTATTGGACGGAGCCGTGCGCAGTTGTGGATTCTTACATGGCGGCAATGGCGCTGTTTCGCATGACAAAGTGCCGCAAGTACGCAGTTATTGCAAATCGAATTTACTACAATGCGCTTCTGGCAGCGCAACGCCCGAATGGCGGCTTCGGATGCGATCAATGCAGTGGAACAGCGCAGAGCGGAGAGCTGCTGCAGCCCAAAGCGGATGTGTATGAGGCGTGGTGGTGCTGCTCCATGCGTGGCGCGGAAGGGCTTTGCAGCGCTGCTGCAAACTGTATTCTATTTGAAGCGGAGCAGATTTGGTTTGTGAACTATCTGCCTGGAAAATTCTCGGAAAATGGCTTGGAGATTTCGGTAAAAACCCATTATCCGGATGCAAATGATGTCCGCATCTCCATTCGCGGTGTCGCTTCGCGAAAGACGCTGCGGTTTTATGTGCCGGACAGCGCGGAAGATGCCGCGTGTTGCATAAATGGTCAGGTATATCGTACAGAGGAAGCCAGCTTCCTGACAATCCCGATGGAATCGGATGGAACCCTACTGTTGTCCTTCCAGCTGACCTCCCGTCAGGAGCCGGCGATTGGCTGTACGACCGTAAAAGGCGCGCAGGTCACCATGTTGGGGGATCAGGTGCTTGGAACATGCGAAAATGATCGATCCATCCTTCTTGCAGAGCGTTTTTACCATATTGATCGTACGAAAAGTAGCGGAATAAAAATGCTGAATCTAAGTGCCGCCCGTCGGAGATGATTTGTACGAGTCTCTCAACGAAGAATGATTCGAAATCGTATCTCCTTGATGAATATTTCCTGCTCCGCAATAGACAAAGAATACGCTGCTGGTTTCAAACCGGCAGCGTATTTGCATATTCAGGACTCGTGCGGCCAGCGCTGGAACTCCCCCAGCGAGATCACATTGCAGTTGCATTTTTTGCCACCCGTAAACCAAGAACTTTTTAACGCGAAAAGTAAAAGGAAAAGTTCTAAAATCGTCTGATTCCAGAACTTTTTATGGTGGACAGAACAGGACTCGAACCCGTCTTCCGGGTTTCGAGTCCTGTTCTGCCATGTTTTACGGTCATTTTTTGTGCTGCCGGTGCAGTGTATTGTGCTGTTTGGTGCTCTGTGGGTTTTGGCCATGCTTTTGACGTAAGGCTAAGAATAAGGCTAAAATTGAGCATCCAAATTTTAACGAGTTAGTGGAAATACCGGGTTCGATTTGTGTTATTTTTTCTTCTTCATTTCGTCACGGAATGCCTGCTTAAAAGCTTCGCGGCCTTTCTTCTGAGAGAGCTCATCCAGATTCAGATCGCCCATTTTGATCGACTTGCAGATTCCGATGTAGGCCTTTCCGAGGGCAAGTGTCAGAGCAGCTGCCGTACCGGCTGCGGCTGTGCCACCCATAATTGTTCCGGCTCCCGGAATCAACTTAATCAGGCTCGTCGCAACTGTTCGTCCAATGACAGTTGCACCGCCGACACCGATAGCACCCATTGCAAGAGATTTGAGCACATCTTTCCCGACTGTGATATGAAACACTGCGTTGATTGCACCCATCATTGCGACCTGCTGCGCAATCAGAAGCGGTGCGTCAGCGAACGGAATGGGAATTGCCCCCGTCACACCGGTGGACGCAGCAAAAGCAAGCACAACGTTGGTCGCCTTTGCTGCCTGAAGCTCAAGTGTTTCCTTTGAGATGGGCTCCTTTGCATTTTCGCTTTCGGTGTTCGCGGCCATATCATTCTCAGGAAGTTCGGCCCATTCCGGATTCCACTCTTCCCATGCAGCTTCATCTTGTGGAAAGGGCAAGAGGTAGTTGGGATTTGTCTTTTGCATCAGGATCTGATATTGTTTGTATGCCTCGTCCCGTTCGGCCTCTGCTTTACCCTTCTGAATATACAGACCGCTCAGAATCTGTGCTGCAAGCGATTCATTATACCGGTAATCAACCATGCGCTCAAACAGCTTTGCAGCCTTTTCATGGTTCCCGATTTTTAACTGTGCAAAGGCGCATAGCTCGATGACATCCATTGCCGAGCCTGCGTTCTTTTCTGCAAGCTCAGCCAGCGCAACCGCCTTCTCCTTTTCCTGCGGATGATTCAGATCCAGCAGATCAATATACTCCAGCGCCCAGGCCGCCGTCAGCGTGTCCTCCCGCAGCAATGCGAAACGATTCAGCTCCTGGTATTTTTCAAAACACTCCAATGCGTGCGCTTTGTACTGTGCTTCAACACGCTGTACATTTTCCTGATGCCTCTGGCTGGCGAGCTTTTGACGTTTCTCTGCTTTTTTCAGCTTCAGCCCGCCGTTTACAATACCGCCAAGTCCGGTTGCTCCGGATGCAATGGCGATTCCACCAAGAATTAACGGTAGCGGCATATTACATCCCTCCATTTTTTATAATTCTGAGTACTATTGGAACAGCAAGTATTCGGCGCTGTCACACATAAAAGACTCGAAGCTTCCTTTCCATGGAAACGGCGCGTCTAATCGCTGCGCCATGTCGAAAAGCGCTGCATGCAGTTCTTCCTCATCTGTAATTTGGTTCAATTGGCAGCTCCATTGATAATAGCTTCTGGATGTCTGTTCAAAGCCTTCTATATCGACTTCTTCTAATTTTTGGAGATACGCCTGCAAACTGGCTGTAATCCTTCGATGCGCCTCGATCTGTTCTTCGAGCGGTAAGGCAATTCCTGCTCGAATGCAGACCTCTTTCAGAACAAGTCCCGCGAAATGTACCCATGCAATCAAGTTCAGCCGCATAAAGAAGTTCAGCCAATTTCCACCAGATCGAACAGCTGCGTCTACGCCGTCAATCAGGCATAAGGTTCCGTTTCCAAACAGCAGCATAACCCAAAGATCCTGATGCGCAGAAACCGGCAGGCATTTTTTCAGCGGCAATTTCAAGCTGAAATAGCGCGTGATAGACCAAATCAGGCGAATAGATACGTCGCAGAGAAGGACAGGAAGTGCCGCGGCGATTCCGAATCTGGCATCATAGCCTTCCTGAAACGCACGGACAGCCAAAGTCGCAAGATCCTGTTTGTCCTTTCCAATATCCAACCGGCCAAAATCACAAAATTGAAGCAGTTCATAAAAAGGAGTTGCAATGCCTGCGCCGCGGCCAGAGCTGCCGCGGCTGCCGGAACTGCCCGCAATATCCGAGAGAATATGTCCAAACCAGTTTGCGATACCGCAGAACAGTTTGGAAATGGGATTGACACCGACGAGCTCAAATGTATCCGTCTGTACCGTAATAAGAGTTCCCTGACTGACAAAGGAAGCAGTATTTGTGAACTGATTCAAAACAGAGAAAAATAGGCCGATGATATCCGGGGCATGTGCCAGAGACTTGATGTGGTGATTTCTGGTGCTCATGTCAAACAAACCGCCGACGTCGGCAGTATGCCTTTGATCGTAGTTGACCTTGAACTTCTTTTCCAGAAATCCGATCGCGCTTGCGATGGAATTCTCTTTTCCCGCGCCAGGCTTCCAACCAAAAAGTTTGGATAATTTCAAAACAGCGCCGTCAACCTGTGCATCACTCCATGCGCCAAGCGCACTTTCTCCCGGCGCGCCTACAAAAAAGATATCGATCAGGCCCGCAACTGCACCGCAGGCAGCCGAAACAAGATAGTCCAGTGTGCAGCATATGTCTTCAAGCAGGAGAATCTGCGCGTTCTGAAAATCGTGATTTGTCTGCTTCATCAATAAAACCACTTCCGCGTCAGATTGCATTGACTGTCGTGATGTATTGCCCCTGACTTCTCATCCACATTTCGATCCCCTTGCCGAAGACCTCCGCAGAGATTGTCCAGCCGGAATCGTCCTGCGAGAGGATTTCGGCGGTCGGGAGCCGGTCGAGCACCGCTTCGATCGACGGGCCGGTGTATTTGAACCGGATCTTCTGCAGCCTGCCGCCGTACATGAACTGTACGCGCCTGCGGAATTCGCCCTCCTGAAAGCGTTTGGCGTAGGCGGGCGTGAAGTGCTCGCCGGTCGCGCGGAAGGCGCGGATGCGGTCGATGCGGTAGATCGTCGGGTAAGGGTCCTCCGGGTTTTCAAAGCTTTGCTTCCGGTCAACGCCGCGCAGATACGCGGCCAGATAGAAATAATACTCCGAAAACAGGATGCCGACCGGCTCGACCGTCCGGCGCACCGTCTCGGCGCCCCTGAGCCGCTGATAGTCCAGTTCCAGCACCTGCCGCTGCTGCACGGCCTGCCCCAGCTCCCACAGGCCGCGCAGGACGGGCTGACCATGGTGCGGCTCGATGTAATGGAGCTTTTCGTTGCCGATCATCTGCTGCACGGCGCGTTTGTTTTCCTCCGGTACGCAGCAGTCGACCAGCTTGTCCAAAATCGGCAGCATTTCATCCCGCCGCATGGAGCGGCTTTCAAGCAGAATCTTGCACACGGCCAGAATCTCGCTGTTGCTCAGGCCCACCGGCTTTGCGTGTGTCAGCCGGTAGCCGCCCGCCGCGCGGTCATAAACCACGTCCTGCGGCAGCATTTCATTGGAGAGGAACGAGCGCAGCGATTCCAGATCGCGCTGGATGCTGCGCGCCGTAACGCCGAATTCCTGCGCCAGAAGTGCCTTTTTCAGCACCCGCCCATTCAGGAGTCTGGCATAGATCGAAAGCAGCCGTGCAGATTTGAGTTCGCTGAATTCTTCCATCTCGGTTCCTTTCTATGCGCTTAAAAGCACAATTTACTATCTGATAAATAGTATATTATATCTTGTAAATCATGTCAATCCTTGTCGCTGTTGGGTAACATAGTATCGAGGTGAAACCCATGCGGCAGGAGTTTGAACAGGAATACTTACAGCTTGGTCTGAAAATTGCATACTACCGGAAACTGCGCGGTCTGACGCAGGAGGAGCTGGCCGAGCGCATCGACCGTTCCCCGGCCTTCGTCGGCCATGTGGAGGCGCCGAACATCAAAAAGGCCGTCTCGCTCGACACTCTGTTTGCCATCGCGCAGGCACTGGATGTCCCTGCATACCGCTTCCTGATTTTTGATGATTCTGGATTGTAAGACCAATATAGCAAAGCACATAGACAGTCCGTGTCTATGTGCGACATTTTTATGTGATTTTACCATAAAATTTCCACAATATAGGGTTCTCTGGCTAAGCCGATGATAGTGCTTCTCACAAAAGGAAATTTAAGCCCGCTCCGCCTGATGGAGTGTTTCAATCGGAGCGGGCATATTTCTTGGATTACGGACACGATTGTGTTATTTTTGAAAGTGCAATTACATATTCCTTTACTGCTTCTTTCGGCACACGCCATGTTCTTCCGTTTTTGTAGGCTTTTAATTTTCCTTCGTTCAGCAGCTTATAAATCGCATTCTCACCGATCCTGAGGGCTTCTGCGGCCTCCTCCGGCGAGAGGATATCCGGGTAATCCTCAAACATTACACGGCCTCCTTTGCTGCTTTCTGCAGCCGTCGGATGGTGCAGGCTTCCGGGGCTGCCGTGCATTCTTTGCACAGGCAGCCGCTAGGAAGCGCGGGTCGTGTCCTGTGTCGGCGGCGCTTATGCTCAAACAGGCCCATCTGCTCTAGCTGTTGACAGATAGCAGGCTCTCCGCGCCGGAGCTCCAGCGCAATTTCGCTGATACCAAAACCCATGTCGAACAGGCATTTCAGCCGCGCACGGTCTTCATCGCGCCAGTAATCTCCTTCGTGGGCGGGCGGTTCCAAACCGGTCCGCTGCTTGATTAAATCTTGTCTATCATAATCGTTCATGATAAAAACTCCTTCTTTGTTTTTTACCATGATGTTCCCTTATTTCTCCGGAAAACTGCGTAATAATTGCTGATTTCAACCACATATTATTGCTGTGAAGCCGTCGGATGCAGATGCGTCCGGCGGTTATCTTTTTATCTGGAGGAAAACGACTATGCGAGACTACCATGGATGCAGCATCTGCGGACGGAAATTCCCAGAAGATGCGCTGACGCTGTTTGCGGGAGCTTATTTCTGCGAACACTGCCTTAACGAAGAAACGATTGTCTGTGCCGACTGCGGGACCCGGATTTGGAATGATTCCAATGCAGGGTCTGACGATCACCCGCTCTGCCAGCGGTGCTATGACAGCTCTTACACGACCTGCGAGCGCTGCGGACGGCTGCTTCTGTATGATGATGCCTGTTATCTGAACAACGGCGATGAAGATTATCCGTATTGTGAGAGCTGCTACCAGCAGCTTCGGCGGGGCGGTATCCACAGCTATGATTACAAGCCTTTGCCGATTTTCTACGGCGTGGGACCGCGCTATTTCGGCATAGAGCTGGAAATCGACGGAGCTGGGGAATACGACAGCAACGCGGACAAAATTCTTGCCATCGGCAATCACGACGAACCACGTGTGTACTGCAAGCATGATGGCAGTCTGGATGAGGGCTTCGAGATCGTCAGCCACCCGGCCACGCTGGACAGCCATATGCACAGCTTCCCGTGGGAGCAGATGATGAACGCGGCAGTTTCGATGGGCTACCGCTCCCATCAGGCCACCACCTGCGGCCTGCACGTCCATATCAGCCGGGACGCCTTTGGCCGAACCGAGCAGGCACAGGAGGCCGCGATTGCCCGCCTGCTGTTCTTCGTGGAAAAGCATTGGAACGAGCTGCTGAAATTCAGCCGCCGGACAAACCGCCAGTTGGAGCGCTGGGCGGCGAGATACGGCTACAAGGACACGCCGAAGGAAATGATGGATCACGCCAAGAGCTATCACTATGGGCGATATACCTGCGTGAACCTGACGAATACGGAAACCGTGGAGATCCGGATTTTCCGCGGAACGCTCAAATACAATACATTTATCGCGACCTTGCAGTTGGTGAACCGCCTCTGTGATGTCGCGATTTATCTTACGGATTCGGAGCTCCACGCCATGTCATGGTCGGATTTCACGGCGGGTATCACTGAACCGGAGCTGATCCAGTATCTAAAAGAGCGGCGGCTGTATCTCAACGAGCCGGTAGAAAGTGAGGTGGAGCTGTAATGTGCTGCCTGTTTGGACTTTATGATTACGGCGGAACGCTGTCCGCAAAGCAGAAGAACCGGATGATTGCGGCTTTGGCCGCCGCCAGCGAGGTGCGCGGGATTGACGCAACCGGGATCGCGTATTGCATGAACGGCCATCTGAGCGTCTACAAACGGCCTCTCCCGGCGCATTGGATGCGGTTCCGCATCCCGGAACAGGCTGCTGCCGTGATGGGACATACCCGCATGACAACGCAGGGCTCGGAATACCGGAATTATAATAATCATCCCTTTTCCGGTAAGGCAGGCCAGCCGTTTGCGCTGGCGCATAACGGTGTCCTTACGAATGACGGACTTTTGCACAGACAGGAAAAGCTGCCCGTTTCCAAAATCGAAACAGACAGCTTTGTCATTGTGCAGCTTTTGGAGCAGGCGGGCAGCATCGGCTTTCAGACGCTTCGCACTGCTTCGGAGCAATTAGCCGGTTCCTTCACCTATACGGTTCTGGATGGCGGCGGGCGACTTTATATCGTGCGCGGGAACAATCCGTTTTGCCTGTACCATTGGCCGGAACAGGGGCTGTATCTCTACGCCTCCACGCAGGCGGTGCTGGATGCGGCTGTGTTCAAGATCCGGAAGCTGCTTTCCGGAAGTATGCAGAAAATTCCGGTTGAAGAAGGAGAAATCCTTCGGCTGTCCCCGGATGGAAGCCGAGCAAGCGAAACTTTTTCTATGAAAAAGCTCTATCAATTCCAGCTCTGCCAGTCCCCGTATTACGGCTCCTGCTGGCCGGATGTACAGGACAATACCGGCTACGCCGAGGAGCTTCGCCGGATAGCCCCGGCATTCGGATTCTCGACGAAGGACGTGGACACACTGCTTCGCGGCGGAATGCTGCCGGAGGAGATTGAGGAGTATTTCTATTGCGCAGAAGGGAGGGAAAATGTATGGTCTGGTATGTGCTCGGATTTTTGATTACGGCTGCTGTGATGCTGCTCAGCAGCTGTCAGTTTGCCGGAAAATGATAAACCTTGCTGCCATCGCCAACGCGCTGTCCGCGCTCCTGAAGGGAGCGCTGCTGGCTTTGGAGCTGCTTGGTTCTTATGACGCAGAGAAATAACAAAACCGCAGGGGCATGCCGGTATGTCCCTGCGGTAACTTTATGACATTGGATCTGCCAGGACGCTTTGATAGTTTCTTCTGGCGTACAAAATGCGGCGGATCTGTACGGTATCGCCGACGACAACATAGAACACCAGATATTTCTCTACAAGCAAATAGCGATACCCCTTGGCGGCCAACGCCGCGTCGCGCGGTCTTGGGCAGCGGAACGGCATGTGGGACAGGCTGCTGATCTGTTCGACCAGCAGGTCATAATACCGCAGCGCGGCCTGCGCGGAAAGCGTGTTGAGATAATCAACGATCTGCTGCAGGTCGCGCTTGGCTGCCGGATAGATCTTGACCTTATAAACGTCCATGCACCAGCCCCCGCAGCTCTCCGGCGACCCGCAGAAAGTCTTCGCCTTCCGCGCCATCTGCAATTTCGGCTTCCGCGACAGAGAGCTTGGAATACAGATCGATCAGCGCCTGCTGCCGCTCATACTCCGCCATGCTCTGCACAACCATATCGCCGGTGCCGTTCCTCGTGATAAAGACCGGCTCACGGGTCTGCTTGCAAAAATCAGAAATTTCATTTGCGCTATTGCGCAGATCAGAAATCGGACGAATATTTGGCATACTGCATCCCTCCCTGGTTGCAGTATAGCAGAATTATGAGTATTTTACAAGCAAAATTACGATAAATTTCAGAGCTGGACATACAGTGTCCAGTACAGGGATTATGATAAGGAAAAGGATGTGATACACATGGAGCTATCGGTTTCGATCGACCAGAATCAGCTCAAGGAGCTTCTTTTGCAGGTCGGGCTTGTCCGGCCCGTTTTTATCTGGGGTGCACCCGGAATCGGGAAGTCCGCGATTGTAGAGCAGTTTGCCGCATAGCTGGGCCTGCCCTGCGTCTGCCTGACAGGAAGCCAGCTTGCCCCGGAGGATCTGATCGGAGTGCCGCAGATCGTGAACGGTACAAGCGTCTTCTGTCCGCCTCGCTGTCTGGTTCAAAAAGAACCGTTCTGCTTGTTTCTGGATGAACTGAACGCATGCTCCCTTGAGGTGCAGAAGGCATTCTATTCGCTGATTCTGGAGCGCAGAATCGGAGAATATCATTTGCCGGACGGCTCAATCGTCATTGGCGCAGGGAACCGCATGCAAGACAACGCGATCACACGGCAGCTGCCGTCTGCGCTGATAAACCGGATGGTACACGTCGAACTGCGCCCAAGCAGCCGCGTCTGGCTGGAATGGGCGGCGGAAAATGGGATTCATCCGTATGTTTATGACTATCTCTGTGCAAGGCCGGATCATCTATGGAGGCAACCGTCGAAAACAGAGGAGCCGTATTCATCTCCACGCAGCTGGCACATGCTGAGCGACGCACTGTATGGCTGCGGTGCTTCTGTTTCAGAGCAGCAGCTGTCCGTCCTTGCATATGGTACGCTTTCTTCTGCCCACGCGACACAGTTTCTTTCGTTCTGCAAGCAGATCCGAACAAAATACATGCTCAGCAAGATCTTGTCCGGCGTACAGCGATGGCCGGATGCACCGGAGGACAGAGACGTCCTCTATTTTTTGGCACAGAGCCTGCGCGCCCGGCTGCACAAGGAGCTTCCAGCGCAGAAGGGGCAGCTTTCGCCGGAGACCCAGACGCTTTCTTATCGAGCGAAGCAGCTGCTGGTAGAACTCACTGCAATTTCACCGGAAATTGCACAGGTGGTTGTCTCCGGTGAGGAGGAGCAGGATCTTCCAAATTGGTTCCTTGTGGAGCTTGTGCGGGAAATTCCGGCGCTGACGAAGCGGAGGAACGGTACATGAGAAAACCGTCAAACACGCTTTTGGAGGCAATGGATCAGATGGAGCAGATTCCGGGAATTGCCGGTGTCTGGTCGGAGGTTCGCTGTCAGACCCGTCATACAAAACCCATGCGTAAGACAGACTGGGCGTTTATCACGTCCTCTGGCTGGCTGTATGTGAACACGGAGCGGGAAGCCTCCTGCCCGGAATGGGTGTATATTTTGTCTCACTGCTGTCTGCATCTGGCACTCGGCCATATCCGCGAGGACCGGAAAACAGACGCCGTGTGGGAGCATGCCTGCGACTGCATTGCGGCAAAAATGCTGCTGGATCTCCGGATCGGGAGACCACCTGCAGAGTTTGCCGAAGCGCCGCCCGCAAACGTGAAAGAGGAAACCGCGTTCTATCATTGGCTGCTGGAGCATCCGACTGTCAAGATCCCGCGATTTGCCACGATGACAGATGGCAGAACCGGCATGATCTTCGATTGGCTGCCGTCTGGCCAGGATTGGGCCCGGCTTTTTGCCGAGGATCTGCAATGGTCGATCCGGCAGACGCTGCGCGGCTGCGCAGATGGACAAACGGCACGGCCATGCACGTGCCGCCCGGCAGAGCTGGCAAGGTCGTGGTTTCTTTCCTGCTATCCGCTGCTGGGGGCCGTCGCAGCGCGGTTCCGCCTGATCGCCGACAGCGCTGCTGTTTCACGGCTCGGCGTCGGCATTGCGGCAGTTTCCTGTCATATGGCAGAAATCTATATCAATCCATATGCCGGACTGCGCACAGAGGAATGGCGGTTTGTTCTGGCGCATGAATTTCTGCATGCCGCGCTGCAGCACGCGGAGCGGCTGAACGGGAGACACCCGCTTCTATGGAATATTGCCTGTGATTTTGTGATAAACGATTGGCTGCTGGAAATGCACATCGGCTGTATGCCAAATGGCGCATTGTATGATGCGCAGTTTCATGGCCTGTCCGCAGAGAACGTCTATGACCGCTTGCTGCCAGAGCTGCGCCGATATGAAAAGCTGCGCTCCTGCGATCTCATTTATGGGCAGGATGGCACCGCACAGAATGCCGAGCAAATGGACGACTTTTACCGGCGCGCATTGCAGCGTGGGCTTCAATATCACGAAAGCAGCAGCCGCGGATTCCTGCCAGCCGGACTGATTGAAGAAATTCATGCGCTTTCTGTTCCACCGATTGCCTGGGATGTCAGGCTCGGCACATGGTTCGTGCAGCATTTTCCGACAGCGCAGCTGCGCCGCTCCTATGCCAGAATAAGCCGCAGGCAGAGTGCGACACCGGATATTCCAAGACCGGCTTTGCTGCATCCGCTGGAGCCGCAGGAAGAAAAAACGTTCGGCGTTGTGCTGGATACCTCCGGTTCTATGCCGCGTTCACTCCTTGCCGCAGCCTTGGGCGCGATCGCCAGCTACAGTGTAGCGCGGAATGTTCATGCTGTTCGGCTGGTATTCTGCGATGCAGCTGCCTACGATCAGGGCGTCGTGCATCCGGACAGTCTTGCAGAAGCCGTCCATGTGCAGGGACGGGGAGGTACGCAGCTGCAGCCGGGCATTGACCTGCTGGAGCATGCAGAAGATTTCCCGAAGGATGCTCCGATTCTGCTGATTACAGACGGTCAGTGTGAGCATCTCCACCTTCACGGGAGGACACACGCCTATCTTTTGCCCAAAGGCCGCAGTCTGCCGTTTGCGGCAAAAGGCGAAATATTTTGGTTGGATGAATCGTCCTTGACGCGAATGATATATGTGCCAAACAAATCTGCGATTTCTTGAAGATATTTCAGATAGTCGTAAAAATCTTTCTTCTGTCCGGAGTATCGCTTTCCATTTTGATAGGAAATCATATTCATTACAAAATGAATATGCAAATGCTCGGCATCTTCATGGACGGAATAGACGATTTGATATGTATCTGCATAAAATCTGCATGCCATCTGCGCAAACTGATTTGCGTGCCAAGCGTCTGCAAGCTCATGCTTTTCAAAGCTGATGATCCAGTGACGGAGACGAACCCCGCGATCCTGATGATATGCCTGAGAGACCAACTGCATTTCCTCCGCTGCATATTGTGGATGCACTGCGAATCCGCCGATATAGTGATCCGGTGTTTTATCTGACCGCATAATGTAATCCAGAAGCTGCTGGTAAGCAAGCTCGTCTGTATATTTCTGCGGGACGGACTTTATTTTAAGGACTGCCATGTTGCTACCTCCCATGCTTCAAAGGACGCTTGCTGCTCCGCAGAAAGTCCTGCATCCTTCAAAATCATGTTATGTCTGCACAATTGACGGTAAAAAATCTGATCGTGCTTTTTGAGCAGAATTGCATCGCCTTGTAAGGATTTTTCGCGAATGTACTCGCTCAAAGAGCATCCTGCCTTTTGAGCCTCAGCAAGCAAATATTCTTTATCCTGCTGTGTATATTTTATAGATATCATAGTTGTTTTACTTTCTTTCATTTTCATATATTGTGAACCTCTTTTTTGCTTTATTGTGGATACTGTACACTTTCGCTAGAGGAAGCGTTTGGTATGACGCTTCCTCTGAGTCCTACTATTGTGTTCGTTCCTTGTTAAACATTAACACGGATTTTCTGCCATTTGTTGACCGTATATTCCAAAATCAGAACGCCTGCCGTATCTGGCAGGCGTTCCTTGTGTCATTTATAATTTATTAGCAAGCTGCCAAATGGCAGGAATATGACATGTGGCATTTTCGGCATATCTTTCCCGTTGCGGGTTTCTATGATATACTGAAATAGGAAAGGTGCTGAGAAACTATGGAAAATAAATCGAACAATTACTCTGGTTACCCAATAACTTATGAAAGAGAACTTCCATTTGATAAATCTGGCTCACAGTTTGTAAATGAGCTGCCGAAAAAACATGATCGTACAACCGCTATGGCGACAATTTGTTATGCGCTGGGAGTAATTACCGATTCTCCGAGTAAAGATCACCTCACGGACGAGTGCGACCCAATTCGTTTTGGACTTCTTTATGAACTCACTAAGTCAGAAGACTCCAAGCCAGAAGATTCTGGATCAAAGTGGATGAAAATTTATCCTGAAGTTGAAGATCTCTATCGCGCAATTATTATTGCGCAGGATGAACTTTCCCCAAATGCGCGGCAGCATGAAACCCGTGGAGTATTGGAACAGCGTACTTTTGACAAGCTAACAGAAAAACTTAAGCAAAAACTGCTGACATCAGAACCGTTAGACTATGTTGATTATATTTATCTTAATACGCCGCAGATATCCTGTCGTTTGCTGCGAGGGTTTCAAAGCCGTCTGACAGAAAACTTTGAAAGAACAACGAATGATATCAAAACTATGTCGGCAGATCAGGCTATTGATATCCTGTGTACCGCTTTGCCGCTTGCAAATGAGATTCGCCGATCTATACAAGACCGCATAGAAGCATGGCCAATGGATTCAACCCAAAATGCCGAACCAGCTCCAAACAGCACGGACTTGAGCAATCTCCGTTCAGATTTGCTATCAAAACGAAAAGCGGTATATAGCGAGGGGATTCGCCGCCATTCAAAGCATGAATTTGATTGTCGAATTCAAATTCATGATGAAAAATGTTCAGATAATGACAAGATGCTCAAGCATTACCTTGACTGCCCGGGTGCAGTTAAAAATCAACGCAAATATGACGAGTCAGCATTGCCATATTATAAAACATGGCTTTTGAATCAACTCGATCTAACAATAACGAGGAAAGGGGGACAGCCTTCGTGAAGCATATCGGTTTTATTGGAATTTTTTAGAGGTGAAATCGATAGAATCTGTACGAGAGTATGCTGCTAAAAAGATTCAAAAGCGGATTGACGAAATGTTTGACGACTTATCACGGGGCCAATTTATCCCGTATTATTGTACGCAGATTCAATACGGATCTGCAGTCGGCATTTTCTTGGATGGACTGCTCCGAAATGTCTACGAACAACTTTTTGTAAAAGTCCATGACGCATTTTTGGTAATGACATGTGTTAGAGTGTGTTGGGGCGCACTCCGAGGTCCTCTGGCATCGCTGCATGAGTTGCAAACGGACGCATCGTTCAACCCTGCTGGCCAAGAGCAAATCAGGCAGCTAGTAAAACGCCAAGCTCGTTGGTTGGAGATTAAGTTGGAAAATGCAGACTCTCAACTACGGCAAGATCAAGATTATGTGCAACTGGATCTTTGCAATATCAGTGCCGCTGATTGCAGAAAAATCTGTCTTCAGGAAAAGCAGGCGATTATTCAAAGATTAGATATTCGTCCGTTGAAAATCGAGTCAACAGAACTGCTCTTTTTATCCGAAGAATACCGCGCACTACTGTATAATTGCTACATAGTCCTTCAGCACGAAAAGGAAAAAAGCATTTCAGAAATTGTTGATTCGTTCTCGAAATCCTAGGCAGTATAGTTGACTTCTCGCAAAAGCCGTTTTAACAGAGCCGCCAGCTTGGATACTCCTGGCATAATTCTTCTTTGCGTTTTATTAAGTCGTATTTGCTG